>OODM01000088.1_pt1 | contig 82715 bp, 81 predicted proteins | sample 1671471 | NCBI WGS metagenome assembly OODM01 (sample SAMN06348160, study PRJEB24527) | human gut metagenome | biome: human gut; feature: ankylosing spondylitis patient; material: feces | host: Homo sapiens | place: China | collected 2015-10 | reverse complement strand
GCCCTGGCGGTGCTGGACATCCTGGACGAGGCGGCCCTGAACCGGGTCAGGGAGAAGGGGGCCTATCTTCGGGAACACATCGAGGCAATGGGCAAGCAATGCCTGGGTGCCACCCGGGGCCTGGGCCTCATGATCGGGGTGGAGGTCCGCCCCGGCTGGAGCAGCAGGGAGCTGGCCGCCCGGTTGGCCGGACACGGCCTGCTGGTGCTCACCGCCGGCCCCGCCCTGCGGCTGTTGCCCCCCCTGACCATCACGAAGGGCGAGATGGACCAGGGCCTGGCCATCCTGGACCGGGGCCTGGAGTGACCCCGGGTTGCGCCCGCCATTTTTGTATGAGGTGAACGAGATGAAAGACCTGCTGAAGCTGCTGGATCTCTCCAGAGAGGAGATCGTCCGCATCCTGGACGTGGCTGACCAGATGAAGTACGACCAGAAGCACCGCCTGCCCCACCCCCGCCTCCAGGGCAAGACCCTGGCCATGATCTTCGAGAAGAACTCCACCCGCACCCGGGTCTCCTTTGAGACCGGCATGTTCCAGCTGGGGGGCCACGCCCTCTTCCTCTCCGGCAGGGAGAGCCAGATCGGCCGGGGCGAGCCGGTGGAGGACACCGCCCGGGTGCTCTCCCGCTACTGCGACGGCATCATGATCCGCACCTACTCCCAGGAGGAGGTGGAGAAGCTGGCCCGGTATGCCGACATCCCCGTCATCAACGGCCTCACCGACTTCGCCCACCCCTGCCAGGTGCTGGCCGACCTCATGACCATCCGGGAGCGCAAGGCCAGGCTGGAGGGGCTGAAGATGTGCTTCATCGGCGACGGCAACAACATGGTCAACTCCCTCATCGTGGGCTGCCTGAAGGTGGGCATGGAGGTGTCCGTGGCCTGCCCCGAGGGCTATGACCCCCACCCCGATGTGCTGGCCTTCGCCCGGGAGGCGGGCCACGGGTTCTCCCTGGTGCGGGATCCCCTGGAGGCCGCGGCGGGGGTCGACGTGGTGTTCACCGACGTGTGGGCCTCCATGGGCCAGGAGGAGGAGGCCGCCCAGCGGCGGGCCGCCTTCCGGGGCTACCAGGTCAACGAGGCCCTGATGGCCGTCACCGATCCCGGCTGCATGGTGCAGCACTGCCTGCCCGCCCACCGGGGGGAGGAGATCACCGCCGAGGTCTTTGAGGCCCACGCCGGCGAGATCTTCGACGAGGCGGAGAACCGCCTCCACGCCCAGAAGGCCGTCCTCTGTCTCCTGATGGGCTGGGACGCCCGGTAAACGGCCGCCCCAGCCTGCGCAGCAGTTTGCCGAAAGAAATGCACGGGAGCTCTCATACTGAAAGACGGCCCCGGGCCGCGCTGTGCGCGGTCCGGGGCCGTCTCTGCGTCCGGGCTTGCGTTGTCAGTGGTCAGGCCGCACCTGTGCAGAAGCGCACCAGAATGGCGGCCGCCTGGGCCCGGGTCGCCCCACCGCCGGGCTTCAGGGCAGCGGGACCGGTCCCGCTGATGAGGCCGCCGGCATAGGCCCACGGCATAGGGGCTGATCTTCTCTGCATCCGCATAGGCGGACAAATCTGCCCTAGCTGACACATCGCGGCCCTGGCTGCGGGCGTAGCGGTAAAGGATGGCGGCCATCTGCTCCCGGGTGATGGTGTCCCTTGGTCCGAAACGCCCGTCTCCATACGGTGGAGGATGGTCACGATCATCCCCCGGGTGGTAGTCACCTCCGGGGAAAATCGTCCGTCGCCGGTGCCGGCCATGAGGCCCGCTTCGGCGGCGTAGCGCACTGCGCTCTCATACCAGGCCCCGGATACCACGTCCACAAAGAAGGGCTCCGCGCCGGGCTTGGTGAAGTATGCCACCACACTGTCGCCGGAGAGCTCGCCCGTCTTGGCGGCGCTCCACTCCGCTGCTCCGGCATCGGCCTTCACGCTCAGGGTATAGCTGCCGGTTAGTTCGGCGCCGGTGACCTTGATGATGATGACGGGGACGGAGGCACCTCGCTTCATGGTGATGGTAATGGTCCCGTCCTCCCACTTCTGGTCGTACAGGTCGGCACTGATGGTCTTGTCATAGGACACACGGACCTCATTGCTACTGGCCTCAACACCCAGGTTGCCCAGCTTGTCTACGGGTACCACGCTATACCTATAGGTCAGGTTGTTGGCCGCGCCCAGATCATCCGTGTAGGTATCCGAGGTGGTAAAGCCGATGGCCTTGCCGTTACGGCGGATCTCATAGCCCAGCAGTTTTTCACTGTCGGCGTGCCTCATGGTCAGAGTCACCCTAGGTTACGGCGTATCACTTTCCACCCGGGGAGAAAGCCGTTCTCTTTATTTTATCCCCCCGCAGAATTTGAGCTATTCATCTCTTTTCTGGCCCCACCCCCGCTGTAATCCTTTGCCGCGGCGACGAAGTCCCGGAACAGGGGATGGGCCCTATTCGGCCGGGACTTGAACTCCGGGTGGAACTGGACGGCCAGGAACCAGGGATGATCCGGCAGCTCCACCATCTCCACTAGCTTCCCGTCGGGGGACAGGCCGGACAGGACCAACCCCTTCTCCGTCAGCAGGGAACGGAAGTCGTTGTTAAACTCATAGCGGTGGCGGTGGCGCTCGGAGATATCCTCCGCACCGTAGGCCTGATAGGCTCTGGTGTCATGCGTCGTGATATAACAGGGGTAAGCACCCAGACGCATGGTCCCGCCCTTGTCAGTGATGCCTTGCTGGTCGGGCATCAGGTCAATGACCGGATGGGCGGTGGCTGCCAGTTCACTGGAATGAGCATCGGTCAGACCGGCCACATGGCGGGCGAACTCCACCACCGCCATCTGCATCCCCAGGCAGATGCCGAGATAGGGAACCTGATTCTCGCGGGCCCAACAGACGGCGGAGATCATCCCCTCGATTCCCCGGTTCCCAAAACCGCCGGGCACGATGATCCCAGCGCACCCAGCCAGCAGTTCTGCGGCATTGCTGTCGTTGATGTCCTCGGAGTCCACCCAACGGACATCCACCTGCACCCCGTTTTCGATCCCACCGTGGGTCAGCGCCTCCACCACGGAGATATAGGCGTCGTGGAGGGCCACATATTTCCCCACCAGGGCGATCTCCAACCGGCCCGCCGGGCGTTTGGCTCGCTCCACCATGGCACGCCACTCCTCCAGGTGGGGCTTACTGACGGGAAGTCCCAATACCTCGCACACCGCTTTTGCCAACCCGGCCTCCTCCAGCATCAGCGGCACTTCGTAGAGGATGGGGGCGGTCTCGTTGGAGATGACCCGCTCCGGCGGCACATTGCAGAACAGGGCGATCTTGTCCCGCACCTTCTGGGACACCGGCCCGTCGCAGCGGCAGAGGATCACATCCGGCTGGATGCCCAGGCCCAGCAGCTCCTTTACAGAATGCTGGGTGGGCTTGCTCTTGGGCTCCCCGGTGCCGGGAATGGAGACGATGAGGGAGACGTGGAGGTAAAGCACATTCTGCCGCCCCACCTCAGCGGCCACCTGACGGATGGCCTCCAGGAAGGGCTGGGACTCGATGTCTCCCACCGTGCCGCCGATCTCGGTGATGACCACGTCCACCTCCTCCCGGCGGCCAACCCGGTAGATGCGCTCCTTGATCTCACCGGTGATGTGTGGGATGACCTGGACCGTGCCCCCCAAGAAGGCCCCCTCACGCTCCCGGCTGAGGACGGACCAGTAGACCTTTCCGGAGGTGATGGAGGAGTCCACCGTCAAATCTTCGTCGGTGAACCTCTCGTAATGGCCCAAGTCCAGGTCGGTCTCCGCCCCGTCCTCGGTAACGAACACCTCCCCGTGCTGATAGGGGTTCATAGTGCCCGGGTCAATGTTCAGGTAGGGGTCGAACTTCTGGAGGGCCACCTTCAGCCCCCGGGCCTTCAGTAGCCGTCCCAGAGAGGCCGCCGCTATTCCTTTCCCCAGGCCGGATACCACCCCGCCGGTGATGAAGATATACTTTGCCATACCGATCCCTCCCTTGGGTAAGTTGGAAGTTCAAATTTTGACGCGTCAGAACCCGCTGGCCCCGTAATTTTTCAGTGCCCGGGCGGAGGGGTCATCCACGTTGCAGCCCTCCCAGGCCCGATTTGGCATCCAGAAGTCCTTGATCATCCGGGCCTGGCCGGGGTAGTACCGCTCGAACAGGTCCCGATAGAGCAGGCTCTCCCGGGTGAAGGGCGGGCGGTACTGGTATTGGGCGCAGCCCCGAGTGAAAGCTAGGTCGCTGTACTGCGCTCTGGCATATTCCTTCAGATCATCCACCATAGAGTGGCCCACCGCGTCGGAGAAGGCCGCCTTCTCCCGCCACAGGATCTCGTCAGGCAGCAGAGCATCGGACTGGAAGGCCCGGCGGAGCAGATACTTGCCCTTGCCGCAACGGTTGACCTTCAACGCCGGGTCCACCGACATGACATACTCCACAAAGTCCAGGTCCCCGAAGGGCACCCGGGCCTCCATGGACCAGCCGCTGATACACCGATCCGCCCGGAGCACATCGTACATGTAGAGCTCCTCCACCCGCTTTTCCGCCTCAGCCTGGAAGGCAGCGGGAGAGGGGGCAAAGTCGGTGTACTTATAGCCGAAGAGCTCGTCGGAGATCTCCCCGGTGAGGAGCACCCGGATGTCGGTAGTCTCGCGGATGGCCTTGCAGCACAGGTACATGCCTACGCTGGCCCGGATGGTGGTAATGTCCCAGGTGCCCAGGGCGGCCACCACTTTGGGCAGAGCGGCTATCACGTCGTCCCGGGTGATGATCACCTCCGTGTGGTCCGCCCCGATGAACTGCGCTGCCTTCCGAGCGTACTTCAGATCGATGGCGTCGGTGTCCATGCCGATAGCGAAGGTGCGGATAGGCTTTCCAAGCAGCCGGGCGGCGATGGCACACACCAGGCTGGAGTCCAGTCCGCCAGAGAGAAGAAAGCCCAGGGGGGCATCGGCGTCCAGCCGCTTGTCCACCGCGGCGATAAGCTTGTCATGGATGTTCTGGCAGACGGTGTCCATGTCGTCGGACCGGCTGAGGCCGGGACGGGCGGGGTTGGCGTAGCGGACAAACCGTCCCCGGTACCAGTAGTGTCCCGGAGGGAAAGGGAGGATCTGCTCACACAGGCCCACCAGCTGCTTGGCCTCGCTGGCGAAGAGAATGCCGCCGTCAGGATCGCAGCCATAGAAGAGGGGCCGGATGCCAATGGGGTCCCGGGCGGCAACGTATTCGTCCGCCTCCCCATCGTAGAGGATCAGGGCGAACTCCGCGTCCAGCCGGGCAAACATGTCCAGCCCGTACTCCCGGTACATGGGCAGCAGGAGCTCGCAGTCGCTGCCGCTGCGGAAGGTGTAGCCCCTCTGCTCCAGCTCTGCGCGCTGCCTCCGCCAGCCGTAGAGCTCCCCGTTGCACACCACCTGGTCAGGCCCCAGGGCGAAGGGCTGCATCCCACGCTCGTCCAGCCCCATAATGGACAGACGGCGAAAGCCCAGCCAGCCGGAGGCGGTTTCCGCCACCCGGGCCATGTCAGGGCCCCTGGTATAGGCCCGGTCCAGACAGGCCAAGACCTCTTCCCGCCCCCTGGTCTTTTGGGTAAATCCCACGATCACGCACATAGAAAGCACCTCCAAAAATGTTTGCGCAGCCCTCGTCCTCTTGATTAGGACGAATGCTGCGCTCCGCGGTGCCACCTAATTTGCCGCCGGACGGCGGCCCCTTTTCCGGCTCTGACAAGTCGGCGCGATGTAACGGTCGCAGCCCGTTCCCCCTACTGGCGCGGTGCGTTCGGGTTTCCGCTCCGGAGTGTTCTTCCCGCGGCCTCCTGTGCGGGGCTTTCACCATCCCCCGCTCGCTGGGACTGAGTCCCCGCAGTACTCTTCTCCCTCATTGCGTTTAACGGTATTGCCTGAAAAAACGGACAAGGGCGCTGTGGTCCATGCCACAGCGCCCTTGCTGTTATGGGATATTATAGTGACCGCCGCCCCCATTGTCAAGAAAAACTTTCGGCGGGCGTCCCCAATTTCCCTCAGAGGCGGATGGGATAGTTGCCAGTGAAGCATCCGTCGCAAAAGCCGCAGCCAGCGTCCGGGGCGATCTGATGTAGGATCTTCAGCGGCAGAAAGCCTAGGCTGTCCGCGCCGGTGAGGGCGCAAATCTCCTCCGGGGAGCGGTCATGAGCGATCAGGTGCTCACTGTCCGGAATGTCCGTCCCGAAGTAGCAGGGGGCGATGAAGGGCGGTGCGGAGATGCGCAGGTGGACCTGCACGGCGCCGGCCTCCCGCAGCAGGACTACGATCTGGCGGGAGGTGGTGCCCCGGACGATGGAGTCGTCGATCATCACCACCCGCCTCCCCTCCACACAGCTGCGCAGCGCCCCCAACTTAATGCGCACCGCCTGCTCCCGGCTGCGCTGATCCGGGGTAATGAAAGTGCAGCCGATATAGCGGTTTTTGACCAGACCCACTCCATAGGGGAATCCTCGACTCCTCCGCATAACCCATGGCTGCGTCCAGGCCGGAATCTGGGATGCCGATGACTACATCCGCCTCCACCGGCCAGGTCTGAGCCAGCAGCCGGCCTGCCCGCCGCCGGGCCTCATAGACGGACTGACCGCAGAGCATGGAGTCCGGCCGGGCGAAATAAATGTGCCTGCCGCCCCTTTGTCAAGAGCTCCCCATACCGGCGGTGCAGATAGCTCATTTATGAAAGCCTATTTTATACTTCCTGCACAAATATGGAGAGCCGTCTGGCTATTTGTCTTAGTGGCGAAGCAAAATTGAGTTGAACTTGCAAAAACATCTTGACATGGAATTGCGGTTCGCGTATAATTTGCCCATAGTTTAGGACAAAGGCGTTCCGAACCAACAGGTCGGCCTGCCTTTGTCCTCTTTTTATTTTAACTTTACTTGAAAGAATGAGAGGAGTGTCCTGCATGTCGTACAGCAAGGAAGACATCATCCGTATGGTAAAAGAAGAGGATGTGGAGTTCATCCGCCTTCAATTCACCGACATTTTCGGTCAGCTCAAGAACGTGGCCATCACCGCATCTCAGATTGAGAAGGCGGTGAATGACCAGGTCATGTTCGACGGCTCCTCCATCGAGGGTTTTGTCCGCATCGACGAGTCGGATCAGTACCTGTACCCCGACCTGGACTCCTTCGCCATCTTCCCCTGGCGGCCCAGCCACGGCAGGGTAGCCCGGCTCATCTGTGACGTCCATGACCCGGACGGAAAACCCTTCGTGGGCGACCCCCGGCACGTCCTCAAGCGGGCTCTGAAAAGGGCGGAGGAGATGGGCTTTGATGCCTTCAACGTAGGTCCAGAGGCGGAATTCTTCCTCTTCCAGACTGATGACGAGGGCAAGCCCACCACCCGTACCAACGACGAGGCGGGCTACTTCGATCTGGGCCCCCTGGACCACGGGGAGGGCACCCGGCGGGAGATCTGCATGGCCCTAGAGCAGATGGGCTTTGAGATCGAGGCCAGCCACCACGAGGTAGCCCAGGGCCAGCACGAGATCGACTTCAAGTACGCCGACGCCCTGCGTACCGCGGACAACATTATGACCTTCAAGCTGGCAGTCAAGACCCTAGCCCAGAAAAATGGCCTCCACGCCACCTTTATGCCCAAGCCCATCTTCGGCATCAATGGCTCGGGGATGCACACTAACATGTCCCTGTTCCAGGGCGGGAAAAATGCCTTCTACGACCCGGATGACCCAAAGGGCCTGTCTAAAGAGGCATATTCATTCATCGCCGGTCTGCTGGCCCACGTGAAGGGCATGGCGGCGGTGACCAACCCCCTGGTGAACTCCTATAAGCGGCTGGTGCCCGGCTACGAGGCTCCCTGCTACCTGGCCTGGTCTGCCTCCAACCGCTCCGCCCTCATCCGTATCCCCGCCGCCCGGGGGCAGTCCACCCGGGTGGAGCTCCGCTCTCCCGACCCGGCCTGCAACCCCTACCTGGAGCTGGCTCTCTGTCTGGCCGCCGGGCTGGACGGCATCGAGAAGGGCCTCACCCCGCCCCCGGAGGTCACCGAGAACATCTTCGACATGAATGCCGCCGCCCGAAAAGCTCACGGCATCGACTCTCTGCCCGACTCCCTGGAGGAGGCCATCCACGCTCTGGAGGCCGATCCCTTGGTGCTGGACACCCTGGGAGAGCATGTGGCAGCCAACTATATTGAGGGCAAGCGGAAGGAATGGGAGGAGTACCGCACCCGCGTCTCCTCCTGGGAACGGGAGAAGTACATCATCAATTATTAAAGCGATCCCATCCCAACAGGGGAGTGAACGCACATGGAAAAGATCATTGTGGCCTTTGAGAGCGAAAAGACCGCCCTGCGTGTAAAGGAACTGCTGGAGGGGGGCGGCGCGGCCGCCTGCTTGGTGTGCCGCACCGCCGACCAGGTGCGGCGGGCCATAAACAAGCTGCCAGTGCCGGCGGTGGTGTGCGGCTACAAGCTGGGGGATCAGACGGCGGAGCTGTTCTTTGAGGACCTGCCCCCCTCCTGCGCCATGCTGGTGCTGGCTCGCCAGGACCGATTGGATCTTCTGGGGAATGACGACATCTTCCGCCTGCCATCCCCGGTAAGCCGTGGGGATCTGCTGGCTGCGGTGCGGCTGCTGCTGCAAGTGGGGCGCAGGCTGGAGCGGTACGGGCGCCCCTGTCACAGTGGGGAGGATCGGAGACTCATCGACCGGGCTAAGGCCCTGCTCATGGACCGCCATGGCATAACAGAGGAGCAGGCCCATTACTATTTGCAGAAAAAAAGTATGGACAGCAGGACAAAATTGGCCCAGACCGCCCGGCTGGTGCTGGACAGCAAAACGATGGAATAGAGGCGGAGACGAGGTGGTCTCACGGCGACGGTCGGGAGACGGACCGCCGCCGTTTTTATGGAAAGAGGCGAGACGCATGAGGGAAAAAGCGGCTGAAGGGAGAGGGCTGTACCGCCCGGAATTCGAGCATGACGCCTGCGGCATTGGCGCCGTGGTGGACATACAGGGCCGGGCCAGTCATGAGACAGTGGACGATGCCCTGAAGATCGTGGAGAAGCTGGAGCACCGGGCGGGCAAGGATGCCGAGGGTAAGACCGGCGACGGGGTGGGCATACTCACCCAGATCCCCCACGCGTTTTTTGCCAGGGCGGCGGCGGAGGCGAGCATCGCCCTGCCCGGACGGCGGGACTACGGCGTGGGCATGTTCTTCCTGCCTCGGGACGGTTTGAAACGCCGGCAGGCCCAGAGACAGTTCGAACTGGTGACCGAGAAGGAAGGCATGGCTTTCCTGGGCTGGCGGGAGGTGCCCGTGCACCCGGAGATTCTGGGCCAGCGAGCCAGGGACAAAATGCCTAGCATCTTCCAGGCTTTTGTGGCCAGGCCGGAGGAAACGGCTCCCGGCTTGGATTTTGACCGAAAGCTCTATGTAGCCCGGCGGGTATTCGAGCATCTGAGCGGGGACACCTACGTGGTCTCCCTGTCCAGTCGCACCGTGGTCTACAAGGGCATGTTCCTGGTCCACCAGTTGCGGGCCTTCTACCCCGACCTGCAAAGCATAAACTATACCTCCGCCTTGGCCATCGTCCACTCCCGGTTCTCGACCAACACCAACCCCTCCTGGGAGCGGGCCCACCCCAACCGGCTAATAGCCCACAACGGGGAGATCAACACCATCCGGGGCAACATGGACCGGATGCTGGCCCGGGAGGAGACCATGTTTTCCCCCCTGCTGGCAACGGATAGGGACAAGGTGCTGCCGGTGGTGAACGCCTCCGGCTCTGATTCCGCCATGCTGGACAACACCCTGGAGTTCCTGATGATGGCGGGGATGGACCTTCCCCTGGCGGTGATGGCCTGTATCCCTGAGCCCTGGCGGAATGACTGCACCCTCTCCCGCTCCCGCCGGGACCTATACCACTACTACGCCACCCTCATGGAGCCCTGGGATGGCCCGGCGGCCATCCTGTTCTCCGACGGGGACGTGGTGGGAGCGGTGCTGGACCGCAACGGCCTGCGCCCTGCCCGGTACTACCTCACCGACGACAGCCGGCTCATTCTCTCCTCCGAGGTGGGGGTGCTGGACATCCCACCGGGGCATATCGTGGAAAAGTCCCGGCTGCGGCCGGGCAAGATGCTGCTGGCGGACCTGAGGCAGGGGCGGATCATTGACGACCAGGAACTGAAGGAGGGCTACGCCGCCCGGCAGCCCTATGGAGAGTGGCTGGACACCAATCTGCTCCGTCTGGCCGACCTGCCGATCCCAAACCAGCGGGTGGAGCGGCACAGCCGGGAGGAACTTAGCCGCCTTCAGAAGGCCTTCGGCTACACCTATGAGGACGTGAACGACACCATCCTGCCCATGGCCCGCACCGGGGCGGAGCCCACCGCCGCCATGGGGGTGGATATCCCCCTGGCGGTGCTGGACAACAGGGACCGGCCCCTCTTCTCCTACTTCAGGCAGCTCTTCGCCCAGGTGACCAACCCACCCATGGATGCTATCCGGGAGGAGATCGTCACCGACACCACCGTCTACGCGGCCGATGACGGGAATCTGCTCCAGGAACAGCCGGACAACTGCCGGGTGCTCCAGATCCACAACCCCGTTCTCACCTCCACCGACCTGATGAAGATCAAGGCCATGAACCGACCTGGCTTCCACGCAGCCACCGTGTCCCTGCTCTATTACAAGGGCACCCACCTGGATCTGGTACTGGACCGGCTGGCGGTGGCGGTGGACAGGGCGTACCGGGAGGGGGCCAACATTGTCATCCTTTCCGACCGGGGGGTGGACGAGAACCACGCGGCCATCCCCTCTCTGCTGGCGGTGTCTGCCATGGAGCAGCACCTGGTTCGCACCGGGAAGCGCACCGCCGTATCTATCCTCCTGGAATCCGCTGAGCCCCGGGAGGTACACCACTTCGCCGCCCTGCTGGGCTATGGCGCCCGGGCAGTGAACCCCTACTTGGCGGAGGAGACCATCGTGGATCTGATCGAGGAGGGCCTGCTGGACAAGGACTTCCACACCGCAGTGGCCGACTACACCGCCGCCGTCCTCCACGGGGTGGTGAAGATTGCCTCCAAAATGGGCATCTCCACCCTCCAGTCCTACCAGTCTGCCCAGATCTTCGAGGCGGTGGGCATACGGCAGGATGTAATCGACAAGTACTTTACCAACACCGTCTCACGGGTGGGGGGCATCGGCCTGGAGGAGATGGCCGCCGCAGTGGAGCGGAACCACGACCGCGCCTTCGACCCCTTGGGACAGGAGACTGACCTGACCCTGGAGAGCCTGGGGGAGCACAAGGCCCGAGCCGGTGGGGAGGACCACCTCTATAATCCACAGACCATCCATCTGCTCCAGCAGGCCGTCCGCTGGGAGGATTACGGGCTCTTCAAGCAGTACACCGCCCTGGTGGACGATGAGACAAAGCCCCACACCCTCCGTGGCCTGATGGAGATGAAATATCTGGGCGAGCCCATCCCCTTAGAGGAGGTGGAGAGCGAGGATTCTATCGTCAAACGCTTCAAGACCGGGGCCATGAGCTACGGCTCCATCTCCCGTGAGGCCCACGAGTGCCTGGCCCAAGCCATGAACCTGCTGGGGGGCAAGTCCAACTCCGGCGAGGGGGGCGAGGAAGACGACCGGCTGGGGGACCCGGAGCGGTACTCCGCCATCAAGCAGGTGGCCTCCGGCCGCTTCGGGGTCACCAGCGCCTACCTGGTGAGCGCCAGAGAGATCCAGATCAAAATGGGGCAGGGGGCCAAGCCCGGCGAGGGCGGCCACCTGCCCGCCGGGAAAGTCTACCCATGGATCGCTTGGTGCCGCCACTCCACCCCCGGCGTCACCCTGATCTCTCCTCCGCCCCACCACGACATCTACTCCATCGAGGATCTGGCCCAACTGATCTATGATTTGAAGTGCGCCAACCGTCAGGCCCGCATCTCGGTGAAGCTGGTCAGCGAGGCGGGGGTGGGTACCGTCGCTGCCGGGGTGGCCAAGGCAGGGGCCCAGGTGATCCTCATCTCCGGCCACGACGGAGGCACCGGCGCGGCCCCTCGTACCTCCATCCACAACGCCGGTCTGCCTTGGGAGCTGGGGCTGGCGGAGGCCCACCAGACCCTGATCCAAAACGGCCTGCGGTCCCATGTGGTGCTGGAGACTGACGGCAAGCTCATGAGCGGCCGGGACGTGGCTATCGCCTGTATGCTGGGAGCGGAGGAGTTCGGCTTCGCCACCGCCCCTCTGGTCACTCTTGGCTGCGTCATGATGCGGGTGTGTAACTTGGACACCTGCCCCGTGGGGGTGGCCACTCAGAACCCGGAGCTGCGGAAACGGTTCACAGGCAAGCCGGAGTACGTGGTCAACTTCATGCGCTTCGTCGCCCGGGAACTACGGGAGCATATGGCCCGGCTTGGGGTGCGCACGGTGGACCAGCTGGTAGGCCGCACCGACCTGCTGCGGGTACGGAAGCCCGCTGTCAACCAGCGGGCGGCCACGGTGGACTTGTCCGCCATTCTGGACAGTGCTTACGCCGGCTGGCCAAAGACCCGCTTTGATCCGGCGGACGCCTATGACTTCCATCTGGAGGACACAGTGGATCTGCGGGTACTGGAACAGAAGCTGGGCGTCGCCCTTGAGAAAGGCGACCATAGGCGGCTGGAACTGGCGGTGTCCTCCACCGACCGGGCAGTGGGGACTATCCTTGGTTCGGATATCACTCTCCTCCACGGGGAGGCACTCCCCGACGACACCTTTGTGGTAAAGTGTACCGGCGGGGGAGGCCAGTCCTTCGGCGCCTTCCTGCCCCGCGGCCTCACCCTGGAGCTGGAGGGGGACGCCAACGACTACCTGGGCAAGGGCCTCTCCGGAGGGAGGATCATCGTCTATCCGCCCAAGGACAGCCCCTTTGACCCGGCAGAGAACATTCTGGTGGGCAACGTGGCCCTCTATGGAGCCACCTCCGGCCAGGCCTTTCTCAACGGCGTGACCGGGGAGCGGTTCTGCGTGCGCAACTCCGGCGCCGACGCGGTGGTGGAGGGAGTGGGGGACCACGGATGCGAGTATATGACCGGGGGCCGGGTGGTAATCCTGGGCCCCACGGGCCGCAATTTCGCCGCCGGCATGAGCGGTGGGATAGCGTATGTGCTGGACGAGGACCATGACCTGTACCTGCGGCTGAACAAGGAACTGGTGTCCATGGGCCCGGTCACGGAAGAGGGAGATATAGAAGCGCTGCGAGGCCTGATCCAGGCTCACGCAGAGGCCACCGGCTCCCCCAAAGCCGGACGAATTTTGGCCAATTTCGGAGCCTGGTTGCCTAAATTCAAGAAGATTTTGCCCCACGACTACGACCGGATGTTGCGTACCATCGCCTGGTACGAGGCCCAGGGTATGGGCTGGGTCCAGGCAGAGACGGAGGCGTTCTATGTCAACGCCAGAGGAAAGGGGGACTGACCGTGGGAAAGCCCACTGGATTTCTGGAATATGCCCGGCAGGGCAATCCCTGCCAGCCACCGCTGGAGCGGGTGGCGTACTGGAACGAATTCCATCCCCGGCTGGGCCGGGAGGAGCGGCAACGGCAGGGGGCCCGGTGCATGGCCTGCGGCGTGCCCTTCTGTCAGTCAGGGGCGGTGTTGAACGGTATGGTCTCCGGCTGCCCACTGCACAATCTGGTGCCCGAGTGGAACGACCTGGTGTACCGCAGAAAGCTTGGCCGCGCTTTGGAGCGGCTACTGAAAACCAACGACTTCCCAGAGTTCACCGGCCGGGTGTGCCCCGCCTTGTGTGAGGCGGCCTGCACCTGCGGCCTAAACGGCCAGCCGGTGACGGTGAAGGACAACGAGCTGGGGATCATCGAGGAGGCCTGGGAGCAGGGACTCATGTCCCCTCGGCCGCCCGAGACCCGCACCGGTAGGACCGTGGCGGTGGTGGGCTCCGGCCCCGCCGGGCTCTCCTGCGCTCAAAGGCTTAACCGCCGAGGTCACAGCGTCACCGTGTTCGAGCGGGCCGACCGACCCGGCGGCCTGCTGATGTACGGCATCCCCAACATGAAGCTGGAAAAGTCGGTGGTCCAGCGGCGGCTGGATCTGATGGCGGCGGAGGGGATAGCCTTCCGCACCGGTGTGGACGCGGGCCGGGACGTGGGTCAGGAGGAGCTGAGAGAACAGTTTGACGCGGTGGTTCTCTGCTGCGGCGCGGCCCAGCCCCGAGATCTGGACGTACCAGGTCGGGCGGGAGTGGACGTCTGGTTTGCAGTGGACTTCCTGACAGGGGCAACCCGTGCCCTGCTGGATGGGACTTACTGCCCCTCTGCACAGGGCAAGGATGTGGTCATCGTAGGGGGCGGTGACACGGGCAACGACTGCGTGGGCACCTGCATCCGCCAGGGCTGTAAAAGCGTTACCCAGTTGGAGATAATGCGTAAAGCCCCAGGCGCCCGCACCGCCAAGAACCCCTGGCCGGAGTGGCCGCGGGTGTGTAAAACAGACTACGGCCAAGAGGAGGCCATCGCCATCTTTGGTCATGACCCCAGGATCTACGAGACCACCGTCTCACACCTGCTTCGGGATGCGGAGGGGCACCTCACCGGGGTGGAGACCGTCCTGCTGGGGCCGGACCGCAAGCCTCTGACAGGAACGGAGAAACTGCTGCCCTGCCAACTGCTGCTTATCGCTGTCGGCTTCCTGGGCCCCCAGGACTATGTGCCGGAGGCCTTCGGACTGACGCGCACTCCCTGCTCCACTGTACAGACAGCGGAGGGGAGCTATTCCACCAACATCCCCGGCGTGTTCACCGCCGGGGACATGCGCCGGGGACAGTCCCTGGTGGTGTGGGCCATTCGGGAGGGCCGCGAAGCCGCCTGGGAAGTGGACAGGTACCTGATGGGACACGGCGAGTGGACCGAGCTCCCGCTGATTCAGACAGATTGAAAAACAGAAGGCCCGGTCGGTGCCCGCATTATGCAGCACTAGATAAGGATACATCGTGAACCAGGGGTTCATATCATTTTCTCTTAGCATAAGGCCACACCAATCTGCATATTTTAGGCGGAAAGCTTAGAGTACCAGGGGGTGTAACTTTTCTATTTTCCCTAAAATTGACCAGATCAAAAAATGATATTTTTGAGGAATAAACACCCTTATAGATGCTACTTTCCAGATTTTTCCGTGCTTCCCCGCTGTATTCCCTTTTAGCGCCCTATTTGCTCTCAAATAGGGCGCTAAAATTCGAAAAAATGATATACAAAAAACAGCGCGCCGGTTTGTTGGTTTTGTCAACCATCAGGCCGGCGCTTTTTGTTGCCCGGGGAGTTCAAAAAGGGCATTTTCAATTTGCGTCGGAGAAGGATGACATAGCGCGCCAACTTTATTCGTACTGCCAAAAAAGGCACACACTTTTTCGTCCCATTTGCTAAGTGGATAAGATGGTACGATAGGAGACTCAAGCGAGTGACTGGAGCGATGATCGAAAAAGGGCATTTTGCCTGAAGGAGGAAGATGCACATGACCAAAGAAACCTATTTCGAGGAACTGTCCTACGCCCTGCGGCGGCGGGAGCTGCTGCCCCGGCCGGTGGAGGAGGACGGCCTGCTCCCGGTGGAGTGGAACGGCCGCATCCTGTGCCGGGTCACGGAGAGCGGCGCCGTCCGGTATGACCCCACCTGGGTGGACACCAGCAGGGCAAAGGCCGCCCTGGCCCAGGTCACGGAGGCGGCGGGGACGGTGATGGAGTACATGACGCTTCTGGAGAATGCCGCACCTCTGAAGGCGGATGGCCTGGCGGACGGTTACCGGGTGCTGGCAGAGTTCAACGGCACAGTGCTGGCCGGGACAGAGACGCTGCTGGGGGCCCAGTTCGTCACCTGGGCCCGGGACTATGACCGGAGCGGGGTCAACAACGGCCACTACTACATGGAGGACTATCAGGGCGCCAGGGAGGACTTCGCCCTCCGCTCCGGGCTGGTGGCCAGGGAACGGGTCTTTGACCAGGAGCAGCTGGAGGGGCTGCGCCAGGCGGTGCAGGGCTTCCTCTATGGAGAGGGCCCCGCCTCCTACCAGCAGGAGTTCCAATGCCGGCGCCTCCTGGATCAGATCACAGCCCAGCTGCCGGAAAGAACCCAGGATCAGATGCAGAGCGAAAGTCAGGAGCTTGGACAGTCCATGTGAAGGCGGCGCCAAATCAGGCGCCGCCTTTTTCTATGCCCAGATTTTATTTCATTTCTGCGCCCACAAGCCGTACGCCCCGGAGCACCCGGCGGAACCGCCGCCCAGGCCGGTATGCACCTGCTCCCCCCTCTGCGTGGGCTGCCCCTACCCCGCAAACGGCTTCCTCTGCTGGGGGAGGGATGGAAAGTGCCTGCGCTCGGAGATGCGGCGGCTCAATGCACCGGACAGGTGGGCAGAGCAAGAGACTAAAGAGGAGATTCACACAGATGAATCCATGTAACAACCGCTTCCTCCTGCGGCCGGCCGCCCGTGAGGAGGCCGGCCTGTTCTATTCAAATGAGCAGGCGGACAGGGCGCTGGGCACAGTGGGCCATGTCCGGATGAACTTTGGCTCCAGCGGCAAGGGGTTTTAACATACCTGGTGGCCTCACAATGGGGAGCAGTTCAACACGCCGAAGTTCAAGGAGGCCCTGCAGCAGTTCGTGGACGCCGTGCGGGAGGATGGGCCGTTGAAGGATCTGTCGTCTATGGGCCAATTCTGCCGGCAGAACGGCGGGGCCATCACGGAGGACGGCCGGAGCTATGGGTATCTGGCGGAGATGGGCAGCTACCGCTTCTGCCTTCGCTGTACCCCCAGCCCTGGGGAATACCAGTGCTATCTTTACTGCTATGACCTGCGCCAGCAGACGCTGAACAGCCCGGTGGGCCGGGTGTCCTTTACCAACGGCGAGCACATGGAGTTCACAGCCCCACAGGATTACCTCCGGACGATCCGTGAGGAACTGCCCACAAAGGATGGGACCGGCTTCCGCTTTGAGACCCTGACGGGTGACCCGGCGGTGCACAAGGCGGTGGACGATATGGCCTATGACCTGTATGGGGAGGAGAACCCCAGGCCGCTGGAGGATTACGTGTCCCGCCAAGGGCCGGAGATGGGAGGGCAGCAATTATGAGTGCGCGAAACAAGAGGCCGGTCATCCAATGCGTTCTCAGCAACGCGGCGCATCCGGAGTACAGCCAGGCAACCATCCCCTTCCCCATCCCCGTCCAGGAATATGGGTGTACCCTGGAGCTCCTGACCGCTATGGGGTTAGGCCATCCCACAGAGCGGGACAGCCGGGTGGACGAGCTGGAGAGCGGCTTCCCCATCCTTAAACGCCTGGAGAAGGTGGGCGCCAATCTGGACGAGCTGGACTACCTGGCCCGGCGGCTGGACAGCTTTGACGACTATGAGGCCGCCCAGTTCCAGGCTATGGCGGTCAGGCTGGGTACGTTTGATATGACGGACTTCATCAATCTTACCTTCTGCTGCCAGCAGGCCACGGTGATCACGGACTTTTCGGATTTGGACGCTGTAGGCCGCCAGCATTACATGACGCTGGAGGGCGGCTGTGCCAGTGAGGAGGAGCTGGAACAGGTGGATGGCAGAGCAGCGGCCTTGAAGTTGATCCTCAACAAGCATGGCACTATCACACCCTATGGCGTGGTTTATGATAACGGTATGGAGCTGGAGAAGTTCTACAAGGAGGGCGGCCCCTTTCCGGACTATCTTGACCGGGAGTTCGTCATACTCCTGGAGGCATCCTACGGCGAGGGGCAGAGCACACTGCTGGTTCTGCCGGACAGCCCGGAAAGGCTGGAACGTCTCCTGTGCCGCACCGGCATCCGGGACAGCCCCCACTTTTGGATAGTAGACAGCACCCTGCCCGGCGAGGTCATCAGCAGCATTCCGGCGGAACGCCTGTCCATCAATGGCCTCAACCGGCTGTGCCAGGCGGTTGAGCGGATTGCACCGGAGGATTTGAAAACTCTGGTACAACTGCTGGCCGACAAGGACCACCCCAGCCAGGGGCCATCCCTGGGCGGGCTATCCATGTGAACCGAGGGGGAGAGAATATACAGAAAAAAGAGTTTATCCGGCAGATCAATGAACTGGTTCCCAGGCCGGACCCCGTCACCACCGAGGCACTGTACCGCTTTGACCGGGAGTGTGCGGAGACGGAGTACATCGATATGCTCACCGCCCTGCGAGTGGTGGCGCGGAATTTCGGTGAGGAAACCCTCCAGGGCGCCTATGAGGTCATCCAGCACCAAAACGCCGCTCTGCCCAGCGAGCTGTTCGCCGCCGCCGTCTACTTTCAGGCCGGGCGCACACCGGCAGAGGTGTCCGGCCTGGCCAAGGAGGGCCGGCTTATGGGCTTCTTTGGCCCGGAGCGGCCGGAGGAGCCCAGCCGGATTGCGACCTGCACCATTGTGGAGTCCGGGCAGGAACAGCGGTTTTACACCATGGACTTTGGGCGCTTCAATCCGCAGCATGCCTTGAAGCGGGCCATCACATACGGCCGGGAAACAGGCATATCCGCCACCCAGGCCATGGCCCGCCTCACCATGGATCAACCGGAGTTTGCCGAAAAGCCCGGCGGGCCCCGCTGTATCCTGGACGGCCTGGGCTCAGAGCTCACCGAGGCGTTGTTCCAGATCTCGTCAGCCTGCCCCGCCGTGGCCGCCCATATCACCTGTAATGCGGATCTGGGTATCACAGAGGTGGCCTATTATCCGCTGTGGCTGGAGCGGAGTCAGAGTCAGGCGCCCATGCAGCCGCAGATGTAAAAAATGCTGGATATTACGGGCACACTGTGGTATGTTGTGTGCTTACCAGAAGAAAGGACGGGAAAGAACTATGAACTATCAGAGGAAACAGAGCATGCACAGGGACTCCGTTGAAGGCCGGCTTCCGCTTTGGAAGCCGGCCTTTTCTATCCGAATGACACTTGAGACAAAATGAAGGGAGACAGATCATCATGCAGGGTGTATCGAAGGAGTGGCTGGATTTCCTGCGGAATCAGTTCCCCGCGGGCAGCCGGATCCAAACATGGGAGCTGGATGATCCCAGAAACACGCTGGAGGAGGCTGGTACTCTGGAGCACATCGATGACTCGGGCCGGTTCCACGTCCGGCAGAGCGACGGAGGTGAGTGCGTCCTGACCCTTGGGGAGGAGATGTTCTCCGTCCACCCGCCTGAGTCCACCCAGCTCAAGCTGTACATGCCCCTCACCGCCAGCTTCTATGCCCGGAATGAGTGGGGAGATTGGGATGAGACGGGTGAAGAATGGGACGGCAGAACGCTTCTGGACTATGAGGACAGGATCCTGGGCTTCATGGTGCGGAACCGGGTGCCGGAGGAGGCGGGGCCTCATGCTCTGGTGCGACAAGGAGTTCCTGGACGTCAAGGTGCGCTCCGCCGTGTTTACGGCAGAGGCCAGAGACGGCAGGCTGTGGGGCGTGGCGGAGTGCCAGGTCGTCGGCCAGCTCTCTCCGGAGGAGCTGACAAGCCTGAAGGACTATCTCACCGGCCAGGCTGCGGACGGCGTTGGCGAGGGCCTGGAGCAGCAAGCGATTCGCGTAGACGGCGGGGAGCTCTATGTCCACCTGTGGCAGCCGGGGGGCTGGAGCATCCAGACGGAGGCAGAGCAGTTCGGGCAGACGCAGGCCCAGGAACCGCACGATAACGGGGCCCCCGCCGAAGCCCAGCACAGCGTGTTCGGTGGGGAGAGGAGTTCCGGCGAAATGAGTGAGCCTTGCCCGCAGGGCGAGGCGAAGGATATGAAGCGCGGAACGACGATGACGATGGGAGGGATGATACTTGAATAAGGTATTTACAGTGTCCCTGTGCAATCCGGACAAGGATACTTATGTGACACTGGAGCTTCCGGCAGACCCGTATACGGTCCTGGATGCCTGGGAACGGCTGCGGCCCGCGCCGGACACCAGAGTGGAATGGGAGATGGAGGACTATGGGGAATTCCCTGTCCTGTTCCCTGTCCTGCAATCTGGCGAGGGCTTCCCCGCGCTCAATGCCCTGGCGGAGCGGCTGGCCAGCCTGGACAGCCGGCAGCGCACTGCATTCGAGGGGCTGGTCAGGCTGGAAAGCAGTCGGAGCGGTGTCATCCCTCTGCGCACGTTTACCGCATTGGCGGAACAGGCAGAGCACTGCCAGGTGGTGCCCGAGGCCACGGACGACGCCTCGTTGGGCCGGGTTTACGCGGCAAACGGTTCCATCCCCGAGGTGAAGGATGTGCCGGACAGGGTGTTTGAACTGCTGGACTTCCAGCGCCTGGGCCGCCGGGTCCGTCAGTCGGAGGGCGGGATCTTCACCAGGCAGGGGGATGTGGTACCGGATGGGAACTGGAAGCCCGCACAGGGGCAGGAACTCCGCAGCGCGCCGGAGGCCCCGACTGGCTTCTTTCGGCTGGAGCTCCGGCTCGGGGAGGAACGGGCGGAGCTCACCCTCCCCGCCGGACAGGAGCTGGTGGAGGTGCGTGACCAGATGGAGGCTGTGGGCATCTCCAACTGCACCGTCACCGCCTTCCACAGCCGGGTGCACCAGCTCCCGGCGGCGTGGGCAGCCCCGGGGCGGCTGGATACCTTGAATTGCTTGGCATCGCAGCTGACAGTGCTGGCGGAGCGGGACTCTCTGGCCCTGATCAAGTACAAGGCGGTGCTGGAGGCCTCGCCCCCCGCCAGCCTGGAGGATGCCATGGCGTTGACGGAACAGCTGGACGCCTACAATCTGAATTGGGCCGCCGCCTCCCCGGAGGACGTGGCCCGTGGGGAGCTGCGCCGCTCCATGGGGGAGGAGAATGCCGCCCTGCTGTGCCGGTACCTGAACCTCTACGGCTACGGCGAGGCGCTGATCCAGCAGTACGGGGGCGAGCTGACAGACTACGGCCTGCTGACCCGGGCGGATGGCCAGCCGGTGCAGAAACCGCTGCCGCCCCAGCCCACCCGGGGCGGCATACAGATGGAAATGAGGTGAAACGGCCATGGACAAAACAGGACTTTTACAGCTCCCCGGCAGGCCGGAGGAGCAGGCATGGCTGCGGGAACGGCTGGAGGCGCTGACCGTGCGGGAGGGGATCGCCCTGGAGGCAGCCATCCGGCGTCATCCCGTCCAGGCCAGCACGGAGGCGGTCAGCCTGCTGGCCAACCTGGACGAGTATGATGCCATCGGAGGAATCCTCAGTTATGAGGACTTGGGTCTGTATTACCTGGAGGAGACCAACGCCAGGCTCCTGGCGCTGCGGGACTATATCGACCTGGACAAGCTGGGCAGGCAGTATGAGGCACAGCACCCCGGTCGGTTCGCAGGGGGCTGTTATGTGGTATATCCGCTGAAGGGGGTGCCGGGCTTCTACGACGGGGTCAACCTGCCGGGGCCAGACTACAGCTGGAGCCTGCGGCTGAAGCTGGCCTCATCCGCAGTGCCGGAGGGAGTGTGGCTGGCCCTGCCGGACTACAACGACGTCACGGATGCCCGCCCCGGAGAGATCCGGCTGGCCCTGGACGCTCTGGGTGTGCAGACCATCCGGGAGTGCACCCTGCTGGAGGCCCGGTGCAGCCTGCCGGGGATCACCGGCCTGGAGGATGCATATAGGGGACGGCTGGAGGATCTCATCTATGACGGTCAGAACCTGGGATTTATCCTCCAGGAACAGAACCAGGGGCAGAAGGGGTTCCTCCAGGCCTATCTCTGGATACTGGAGTATGAGCACTGCGCCACCCTGCCCGCCGCCCTGGATTTGGCGCAGAATCTGAACCGCTACCAGGTGGTGCGGGCGGATCAGCTCCAAGACATGGCGCGGATGGATCTGCGCGTGCGGTTGGGGTGTGTGGATCGGGCCCTGTCAGGCTGCATTGATCTGGAACGGTACGGGCTGGATTTGCTGCGGAACAAGGGCTATACCATGACAGAGGACGGATGTGCATACATTGCCAGGCAGCAGACGCAATCCCAGGCGCCCAAACAGATGCAGCAGATGTAACCCCAGATCAAATCTATATCAAAACGAAACAGGGGCCGTTTTCCCGGAGGGGACAGCGGCCCCTGTTTTTTGTGCCCTTTTTCGGGAGGACGGCCCAGAGGAGGACGTCATGAAAGCAAAAGAAAAGGAGCTCCTGGAGTATCTGCAGCACTACTGCCCCGGCCGGGAAAACGCCATCAGCGGCAAACATCTGAAAAAGAGGTTCCGTGTCCATGAGGCAGAGCTGCGGAAGCTGGTCCATAACCTGCGGGTGGATGGGGCGCCCATCTGCAGCGACCGCACCGGCTACTTCTACCCCGCAAACAGCGGGGAGGTGTATAGCACAATCCTTCAGCTCCAACGGATGGAGCTCGGGCTGCGGATGGCATCCTCGGGCATGACCCGGGCTATGGGCGCCTTCCGCCTGCATGGGGGAGGTGAGGCGGATCGCTAAGCCCTTCTTCCCCTGGGTAGGTGGGAAGCTGTTCCTGCTCCCCTATATTTTCCAGCTGTTCCCCAGAAGGGCGCCCCGCCTGCTGGAAATCTGCGGCGGCAGCGGCGCGGTGACCCTGGGCCTGGGCGCCGGGTACGCCCCTCTGCGGGTGTACAACGATATCGACGCGGATCTGGCCAACCTGTTCCGCTGTGCCCGGGACCGGCCCCTGGCGCTGCTCAGGGAGCTGGACTTCCTGCCCCTCCATGCCCGGGCGGACTTCGAGGTGGTGCTCCGCTTCCTCAACCACGGGTATGCCCCCATGGACTACCTGAAGGAGGAGCTCCAGATCGCAGAGGACTACCTCCCGCCCTTGGACAGGCAGGAGGTGAAGAAGCTCCTGGTGGGCCGGGCCAACCTGCCGGACGTACAGCGGGCTGCGGCCTACTATCTGAGTATCCGGTACAGCTACAGCGCCACCGGGAACAGCTTCGGCGGGCGCAGCGTGGAGCTGCGCCGCTTCCCCGGACTGCTCCGACGCGCCTCGGACGCACTCCAGGGCGTGGTGGTGGAGAACAAGGACTGCTGCGACGTGGTCCGGCAGTACGCCCGGCCGGGTGCGGTGATCTATGCGGACCCGCCCTATCTGGAGGCGGAGAGGATGTACGCCCCCTCCTTTGCCCTCCAAGACCACGTCCGGCTCCACGACTGCCTGTGCGCCCCGGCGGCGCGGGACAGCCACATCGTCCTGTCCTATAACAGCCATCCGGACATTCTGGACCTCTTCGCCCCGGACTTTTACATCGTGGGCTTTGACCGCCCCAACCCCATGGCCCGGCAGGAGGACGCCAGGTACCACGAGCTGCTCATGACCAACTTTGACCCCGGCCCTATGCTCAACCACCAGCTCTCCCTGCTGGATGACCCCGGACTGGCATCCAGCGACCGGCCGGAGCTGCGGATCTTGTCCGCCCCCGCCGGGCGGCTGCCCCGGGTGTGGGACTGGCCGCAGGACTAAGAATACGAGGTGAAAACAGAAGATGAAATTTACCATCTGCCATGACACAAGCAAGAAGACCCTGGCCATCCCCCGGGCCGCCCTCCAGCTCTCCGGACTGGAGGACGCGGGGCGGCTGGCCCTGCATACAGAGCACGGCTGCATCGTGCTTACCCGGCAGGAGCCCACTGCAAGGGAGCAGTTAGAGGCCATCCGGCTGCTCCATGATCTGAACGTCGGCATGGTTGTCCGCTTGGCCCTGGACAGCCGGCCGGCCAGCGGCATGCCGTGCAAAAGGGTGTCCGAGGTATTCCGATCCTATGACGCGGAGTTCCTGGACATGCTGGAGCACTGCGGCGTGGATTTGTTCGGGCTGGGCGCCCTGCTGGCCCGGGAGGAGGACGCCCAATGAACCTGCATTACTACACCATGGACGACCTGCGGCTGGGCCGGGGCGGCTGCCTACAGAAAGGCTGGACCATCCGGCAGGCCCAGGAGCTGGAGGAGGCCCTGGAGCACTACCGTGGCATCCCCATTACCAAGCGGAAGGTGCTGGGCCTGACGGACGGCTTCCATGTGCTGGAGCTGGTGAAGAACGTGCCACTCTTCCCGGACGACCCGGAGGGGGAGGACGTGCTAGCCTCGGAGCTGGGGGAGCTGCTGCCCACCTGGGCAGACACGACGGAGGCAAGACAAGCTGTCCGCACCTGTGTGGAGGCTCTGGGGCTCCGCTACCAGATTGAGGGCAAGATCCTGGCCCCCATCCCCGTCAACAAGAAGCAGCGCCGCAAAAAGCTGGCGGGGAAATATCTATGGCCCGACGTCCCCGGCAATCCGGCCTCAGCCCTCCGGTGGGTGTACTTGGCCGGGAAGGGCTGGCTGGCCCCCACGGTGCTCAAGGAGCACCCTCCCGTGCTGCCCCTGGTGCTCAAGGTGCGGGCGGACGGCATCACGGACAAAGGTGACTACCGTCCTCTGGAGCTGGAGCCCTGGGAGTTTCGCCTCCTGGCCCGGCGCACCCTGGAGCGGCTGGAGCAAAATATGACAAAATGTGAAGGAGGAACCCCATCGTGAAACGCACCATTCTGAGATGCGCCGCCGGCCTGTTGATAGCCGCGGCGCTGCTCCCCACCGCTTTTGCCGCCGACCCACTCGAGCTCACACAGCCCAATGGGGCCCCCGCAAAGTCGCAGACTTTGTGGGGAGAGGAGGAGCAAGGGAGCGGCGCGAACTCTGCCCGACAGGGCGGGGCGAGCGGAGCGGACTTTGTGACGACGAGCTATCCCACCTCCGTCACACGCAGTGAGGACGGGGCGGAGATCCACAAGGTCTATGACCTGTCCCCGGAGCAGGACCCTGCCGGTATCCCCCGGTCGGACTTTGAGCAGGACGGCTTCCACTACACCCTGACAGACCTGCTCCAGCAGGAGCTGCCGGAGTATGAGAGCCGTCCGCACACGGAGACGGTATCGTTGGAGAGTAAAAGCAAGGATATGGAATCCGTCCTGGCCCTGCTGCCCCAGGAGAAGGAGTTCGTCACGGAGGACGGACTGTCCGGCACCCTGTCCCTCCAGCTGGACACTGTCCAGGTGGAGGCGGCGGGCTACGGCAGCTCCACCCGGGAGGTGTCCGCCACCCGCTCCTACCCCAACCTGGCCAGCCAGGATACTGCCAGCATCCCTAAGAGCATAGAGGAGGACGGGCGTCCCCTCACCCTCCAAAATATTGACTGGCGGACGGACAACACCGCCAGCGTGGCCGGTTACGCCATGGGAGACCGCTACACCGCCGTGGCCACCTACACCGGCACCGCCACCAGCAGCTATGTCACCGGCTATACCGTCACGGCAGACTACAGTGGTACCGTCAGCCGCATCGCCCTGAACCGGGTGCGTTACGTGGCGATTTTTGAGGGGGAACCTCTGGAACCCGCCGTACCCATGGAGGAGCCTGGGGACGGCCTGGCCCAGTTCAACTGGGCGGCCATCCTGCTCCCGCTGGGCGTGGTCTTCACCGTGGGCGGTGTGATCGGCGCCTGCCTGTTCGTCAAACGGCGCCGGGAATCCAAAGAGGAGGATACGGAATGAAGAAGCTGACAACCCTGTGCCTGGCCGCCTGCCTGGCGGCAGCCATGACCACCCCGGCCTCCGCTCTGGACTATACCATTGACGCACCGAATGCTTCAGACTACGGCAAGCCCACCTCGGTGGAGGTGGTACACACGGCAGATGGCGGGCCCCTGAAAAATGAGGACGTCAGCAAGAATGCCGCCCTCATCCCGCCAGGCTTCGGCAGCGCCAGTGCGGATACCCTGAACACCGGAACTTGGCTTACCCCCAACCTGGCCCCGGAGGGCATGGCAGTGGGCACCGTCAACGGCAGCGGGACACCCATCGTGTTCCCGCCCTTTGTAGATACCAACAGCTCCACTCCGGCTACCGAGGAGGAGCAGACCACCTCCCTCGGCTATACCCCGGTGACTTCGGATCTCTACTATTCCGGCGGATACCTGGGGACATTGAGAATCCCCGCCATCGGCCTGAGCGTGCGGGTCTATGAGGGTACAGACAGCTCCACGCTCATGAAGGGCGCGGGACATTTCAAAGGAACCAGCATCTGGGATGGAAACTGCGCCATCGCCGGGCACAACCGGGGGGTACGGGATGACTTTGGGGATCTCCACACCCTGGAACGGGGAGATACCATCACCTGGACCACCAAGCTGGGCGCCCGCACCTATGAGGTCACCAGTGTGCAGAAGGTCAAGGAGACGGATACCAGCGGCACCGCACCTTCCATCGAGAACATGCTCACTCTCTACACCTGCGTGCGTAATCAGAGGGCTTACCGCTGGCAGGTGCAGGCGGCGGAGGTTGTGTAACCTGCTTTGTTTTGCGGGCTCATTTTCTCCACCGGGAACCCCCTTTGCTATAGACTTTTCCCCAGATTTCCGGTATGTTGTTGCTGTAAGGAACACAAGGACAGCAGAGAAAAGAAGGAGGTCAACCGTATGAAAAGGAAACAGCTTATTACGGCGGTATTGGCAGGCGTTTTGATGGGAGCAACCCTGGTGGGGCCCGCGTCAGCGGGGGTGGCTGCCCTCACTGTAGCGCCAAGCACCCAGACCTTCTATGTGGACGGGAAACAGGTGGATCTGGAAGCGTATGTCATCAACGGCCACAACTATGTGCAGCTCCGGGACGTCGGCCGGGCGGTGGACTTCGGCGTGGTGTATGACCAGGGCACCAACCGGGTTCTGGTAGACACCAGCTCCCCTTACACAGAGGAAGGCGCGGCACCCGCCCCTTCCGGGGTAGTCACCATCCCCCAGTCGGACGAGCCCCTCCGGCTGAAGGAGGGAGACAAGGTGCTCTGTGATGACGGTACCACCTATGAGATCACGGACCTGCGTCTGTGGGAGGAGCCGGAACCCCTGCCCGCCTATGACCAGACGCGCTTCCTGGAGCTGGAGTTGCCGAAGGCCGAGGTGCGGAGGTTCCAGGTTGAATATGGGGATGACCTGTTTATCCGAAACCTCTATGAGACGCGGCGGATGGAGTACACCATCTACAACGCCGCGATGAACTACCCAGAGCTGTGGGCGGATGGCACCCCCACCCTCAACCTGCACCTGGGGATCTCCGTGCAGAACGCGGTGCAGATGTTCTGGCCCTGGCAGGAGGATCAGCTCACCAAGGTGTTCTGCTCCGCGCCGGGGGCCCGGTTCGAGGTGGAAGCCTGGGATGTGTACCACAACGGAAAATATCTCTATACCGAATATAATATCAGAGGGACGTGACCCAACAGTGTCCCAAACAAACCAGCGGGAGGCGGCAAGCCTCCCGCTTTTCGCTTAGGAGGAATTTTTGACTATGAAACGGATCATCAGCCTGATGCTCACCCTGGCGGTGGCCCTGTCCCTGCTGGTCCTACCGGCGGGTGCCGCCTCCACCCCGGAAGAGGCCCTGGGTGAGGTCAACATTTACAGCGGCGGCTATTCCATGAATTATCTGGCCGTCAACGGCAGGGTGCAGACCCAGTCGTATACCTACTTTCTCTACCGCAACAGCGCCGGGGAGACGCAGGAAATCCCAGCCTATTGTGTAACGCCAGACCAGTACGGCGTACCACAGACGGTTCCTGAAGGGGAGAGCATCCGCTATCTGGCAGAGGAAAAGGCGTCAGACCCTAAAGTAGTGGGCCTGGTGGCCAACATGTACCCCCACCGCTCCCTGGCGGAGTTGGGCCTGAGTAACAAGTACCAGGCGTTTTACGCCGGCAAGATTGCCCTGTGGTGCTACCTGATCCCCGAGTGGGATATCAGCGACGTCACCGTAGCCCCCGGCCTTACCGGCCCGGAGAGGGAGATTGGGGAAAGCATTCTCAATGCTGCGGTCAAAATCTATACTCAGGGTACCACATGGACCAGCGTGGCAGAGCCCCAGCTCACCACCTCCCCAGATCAGGAGGCAGCCTACCCCGTCACCATTGATGGGGCCGCCTATCGCCAGCAGGTATTTACCGTCACTTCCCCTACCTGGGTGGACGGACAGGCTGTCAATGTATCGTTCCAGGATGGGACGGACGTGCCGGAGGGCGCCCGTATTGTGGATGAGAACAACCAGGACATTACCCAGGTCAAGGTCTCCAATACCGGAGACGGCTACAAGGGGATCTTCAAGGTGCTCTACCCAGAGGACAGTGTAGCGGGCCAGAGCGGCAGCGTCCAGCTCTCCCTCTCAGCCGATGTGTACCAGTACGTCGTGTTTTACGCGCTCTGCCAGGAGGTTGACCAGTACGGCAACCTCCAGAGCTACCTCTGCGACACGGATCCCAAGGTCAGCCTGCTGCGAAACGCCATCTCTAACTATTCGGATACCGACGAGCCGGATGACCCGGACAAGCCTACACCCCCTCCCAGCGAAACCGCCCTCAAGATCACCAAGTATGAGGCGGGCACCACTGTCACCCTCTCCGGCGCCACCTTCGAGGTGGTGGGCCCGGATGGGGACACCATCGGCATCTACACCACGCCGGAGTCCGGTTCCATCACCATCCCTCTCACAGAAGTGGGCAATTACACCATCTATGAGCGGGTGCCCCCGGAGTATCATCTGCTGGACGAGGAGCCGGTCAAACAGGTCACTGTGAAGTATGGCGAGGTGGCCGAAGTCGCCTTTGAAAACGAACCTTACGGCGATCTGCGGATTGAGAAGATTGACGGGGCCACCGGGGCCAGCCTGGCCGGGGCACGGATTCAGATCAAGCACATTGAGAGCGGCGCGACCTATACCGGTACCACCGGCACCGGCGGTTCCTATACCTTCACAGAGCTGAAGCCGGGGGCATACGAAATCCGGGAACTGTCCGCCCCGGAGGGGTGGGAGCGTGACCCGCAGACCTACACCACCACTGTGGTGGCAGGGGACTGCGTCACCTACAGCCTGAAGAACGAGGCTCTGCCCGGCCTGAAGATTATCAAGTACGACCACCTGAGCCATGAGACCATGCCCGGCGTTACCTTCCGTATCTGGCGGGATGGGGAGCTGCTGGGGGACTATGAGACGGACGCCCTGGGAGAAATCCTGCTGACGGACTGCCGGCCGGGCACCTACCGTGTCCAGGAGGTGGACACCGGAGACAGTGGACATCTAGTGGATTCCACCCCGCAGGAAATTGAACTGAAGGCCGGAGACGGTATTAAGGAGCTCTACTTTTTTAACGATCAGAAGCCCGGGATCTGGCTGGTCAAGGTGGACAGCGCCGACCCGTCCAAGGTGATCCCCAACGCCAGGTTCCGCATCGAGGCTGTGGACGGCAACTTTGGCCCGGCGGAGTTCACCACCGACCAGAACGGCGAAATCGACCTGTCTGAACTGCCCACCGGAGCTTATGTGGTGACGGAACTGGACTGCCCGGGCTACATCATCGATGAGGCCCAGCGCATCATCCAACTGGAGGCCAACCAGACAGCCCGGTTTGTGTTCACCAACTCCATCTAGCCCTCCCTGCACCTCATCAAACTAAGCGCGGACGGCTCCAGGCTGGCCGGCGTGACCTTCCGCATCGCCAAAATTGAGGATGGCACCCACTACCTGGATCGCACTACCAATGAACAGGGAGAGATCCTGATCTCCGACTTGGAGCTTGGCGTTTACTCCATCCGTAAGACGGCCACACTGGGGGATCATCTGCTGGATCCTACCGAGCATCATGTGGAGCTCTTCCCCGGCAAGACCAGTACCATTGTTCTGGAGAATGACCGCCGTCCGTCCCTGACCATCCATAAGAACGACGCCGATACCGGAGATCCGGTAGAGGGCGTCGTTTTTACGGTCAAGGTGGCTGATGGTAGCACCGTCACCGAAGTCAAGACCGGACCGGATGGCACGGCCACGCTGGAGCATCTGCTACCCATCGTGTATGAGGTCACTGAAAAGTACGTCCCCGAACCCTATCTGCTGGACGCCCCCAGCTAACTTATCACGCTCTATCCAAACAAGGACAGCGATATCTATTTTGTGAACCACAAGAAGCCCTCGCTGACCATCGAGAAGATCGACAGCATCACCGGAAATCCCATCAAGGGGGCAAAATTCCAGGTCTGGTATGGCAGCAACGACACAGAGACTGGTGAGCTGAACGATTTGGGGGTCTACTATACCGACGAGGATGGACATATTGTGCTGGAGAACGTCAAGGACGGCTGGTACAAGGTCACGGAACTAAAGCCGGCCTCCGGCTATCAAATCAAAGAGCCGGCTACCCAGGAATGCTTCATTGAGGCCGGGACTTCTAAGACCTTAACCTTTGAGAATACCCCTCTCTCCGCATTGATTGTCTACAAGTATGATTCTGTGACCGGCGAAGCGGTCGAAGGAGCCGTGTTTCAGGTTAAATACCTGAGCGGCACCTCCGGCACCGGTGGAACGGTCATCGGCACCTATAAGACCAGTGTGAATGGCTCTTTCACAGTCACAGGCCTGGAGGCCGGCACCTACGTGGTTGAGGAGCTGGCCAGTGACAGCGGCCACGTGATCGACACGGTGCCGCAGACTGCTTATATCAGCGGAAAAGACCAGGATGTGGTGGAGCTGTATTTCGGAAATTCTCCCAAAGGCAGCCTTCTGATCAAAAAGATTGACGCTTTCACCCGCGAACCCTTGTCCGACGTGAAGTTCTTTGTTACAGAGAGTAACGGGACTGTGGTGGGCGATAGCAACGGCTACCTCACCACTGACTCCACAGGTACCATCCTGATTGAGGGCATCGACCCCGGCACAACTCTGGTGGCCAAGGAGACCATTGCCAAGGACGGCTACCTGCTGGATGACACCCCGCAGACCGCGGAGATCAAGGCCGGACAGACCGTTACCCTGGAGTTCCGCAACCAACCAAAGGGCAGCCTGGCCATTCACAAGTTGGATTCCGTGACCCGTAACCCTCTGGAGGGGGTGGAGTTTGAGATCACCTACTCCGACGGTTCCTATGTGGACGCCGGGAATGGAAGCCTGTCCAGTAAGGGATTGTACCATACCGATAAAAACGGGCAGATCATGCTCAGCGGCATCACCGGCACAGTGGTGGTAATGGAGACCAAGACCATCGAAGGTTATACCATAGACGAAGAGACCCGCACGCAGACGGTGGTCATCAACCCCAATGATACCCAAACACTAACCTTCTACAACACGCCGTCGGGCGGCTTCCAGATTATCAAGGAAGATGAGGACAGCGGAAAACGCATCGGCAACTGTACATTTGAGATCCGCAGATTGAACGATGCCCTTGTGGGCACCTACACCACCGGCTCCAACGACACATTTACGGTTGACCTGGAGGAAGGCAGCTACTATGCGGTGGAAGTCAAGGCCAATTCAAAATACCGCCTGAACGATACTCCGCATTATTTTGAAGTGGAGAATGGAGAGACGACCACACTCCGGGTCACAAATGAACGCCTGAGCGGTATCCTGCTGCACAAGATTGACAGCACAACCGGCGAGGGCATCTGCGACGTGAGCTTCCTCCTGTACGATGATACCAACACCCCCATCGGCCAGTACACCTCGGATGACCGGGGGTATGTGCTCATTGAGGATCTGGAGGCCGGCCGCTACTACCTGCGGGAGTTGGAGAACGAGGGCTACGTCCCCGACACGGAGAAAAAGACGGTATATGTGGAGTCCGGGTAGACCACCGAGGTGGAGTGGGAGAACACTCCCATCACCGGGCAGATCCAGGTGACCAAGACCTCGGCGGACTACAACAGCGTCAACGGCTGGCCCGCCGGAACCCCCATCCCCGGCACAGAGTTTGAAATCTACAGCGCCCAAACGGAGAGCCTGGTGGACACCATCCAGACGGACAGGAACGGCGTGGCCTCGTCCCGGCCTTTGCCCTTGGGCCGGTACAAAATCGTGGAATCCAAGGCCGCAGACTTTTTCAGCCTGGACAAGACCCCCATCGAGGTGGAGCTTGAGTTCGCCGGCCAGATCGTCAAGGCAGCCATGACCAACAAGAGCCTCTATACCAATGTGTCCATCCAAAAGACCGGCTATGTGGAGGTCATGCCCGGCCAAAAGATCCGCTACGATTTCAGCGGCATCGCCAACAACTCCACCACCAGTCTCACATCGTTCTATTGGCGCGATACCCTGCCCGGCCAGGCGGTGCGGCTGGACAAGATCGTCACCGGCACCTACAACGTGCCGGGCAATTATAAGGTTGTCTACAAGACCAACCTGAGCGGCGGCACTTGGCGCACCTTGGCGGACAACCTGAGCACCCAGCAGAACTATGTGTTGGACGCCTCCAAGGCCGCCCTGGGCCTGGCCTCCAACGAGTACGTCACCGAATTCATGGTATCCTTCGGCGTGGTGCCCGCCAACTTCCGGCAGGTGGAGGCGCCCCAGGTCTATGCCACCGTCTACGCCTGGCTCACCGGCGGCAGCCAATTCGTCAACCAGGCAGATGTGGGCGGGGTCTACAACGGCCAGTGGATCATGGCCACCTCCCGGTGGGTGACCAAGGTCTACAAGCTCTCGGAACCTCTGCCCCGCACAGGCTACTGATTTTAGTCAATCATACCCATGAGGGCCGCCCTAACTGGGCGGCCCTGCTCATTATGTGGAGGTGTATCACATGCCCCTGAAGAAAAAGTGTATCCGGATGCTGCTCCTGGCACTGGTGGTGGCCGCCCTGTGTGTCATCCCGGCCTTCGCATCGTCCTCCGCCGGCAACGTGGCGGATGCAGTGGAGCAGACCTGGACGGATGCCGCCGGCCAGATTAAAACCGTGGTGGATACTGTGGTGTTTCCCGCCCTCACCATGGTGCTGGGGATTGCATTCTTTGTCAAGGTGGCACTATGCTTCTTCGACTACCGTAAGCACGGCCGGTTTGAGTGGACGGGGGCGGCCATCCTGTTCGTCTGCCTGATCTTCGTGCTGCTGGCCCCCAATTACATCTGGAATATCGTGGGCATCTGAGGCGGTGAAGGCGAGTGTTTATTTGGGACTTTGTGGCCAACCCGGTGATGGAGTCCATCCTGGACTGGTTTTACAGCCAGATGGTGGGCTTCCTGGGCGCCTTCTTCGCCCAGATGGGGAACATGGGGGTGGAGCTGTTTGACCTCTCCTGGGTGCGTTCGGTGGTGCGCTTCTTCTCCCAGTTGGGCTGGGCCCTCTTTGCCGTCAGCGTGGTGGTGTCCGCCTTTGAGTGCGGCATTGAATATGCCTCCGGCCGGGGCAATCTCCAGCAGCCTGCCCTCAACGCACTCAAAGGCTTCTTCGCTGTCAGCCTGTTCACTACCGTACCCGTCCGGCTGTACGCCCTCTCCGTCTCCCTCCAGGGTACCTTCGCCATGGAAATCACAGGGGCGGGAAAGAGCATCGGGGAGCTGGGCAATGAGATCCTCACAGGCCTTGAGGGGGCTAGCCTGATGGATATCGCGGCCCAGGCCAAATGGGGCCTGGGCACAAACCCCATCATGCTCCTCTTCGCCATGATCCTCATGGCCTATGCGGTGATCAAGGTGTTCTTCTCCAACCTGAAACGGGGCGGCATCCTGCTCATCCAGATTGCCGTGGGTTCGCTATATATGTTCTCCATCCCCCGGGGCTATACGGACGGCTTCACCCAGTGGTGCAAGCAGGTCATTGGCCTGTGCCTCACCGCCTTCCTCCAGGCCACCATTCTGGTGGCAGGGCTCATGGTGTTCAGCGACAAAGCCCTCCTGGGGCTTGGCCTCATGCTGGCCGCCGGAGAGGTGCCCCGCACTGCCGGGGCCTTCGGCCTGGACACCACCACCCGCGCCAACATCATGAGCGCCGTCTACACCGCTCAGGCTGCCGTCAACACCACCCGCACCATTGTCCAGGCGGTAAAATGACCCTTACCCTAGGAAGTTTGTTTGACGGGATCGGCGGCTTTCCGCTGGCCGCCATACGGCAGGGGATCACCCCGCTGTGGGCCAGCGAGATTGAGCCCTTCCCCATTCAAGTCACGAAACATCATTTCCCGGAGATGCTCCATGTGGGGGATATCACCAGGCTGGACGGGGCGAAGCTGCCGCCGGTGGACATTATCTGCGGCGGCTCACCCTGTCAGGACTTATCCGTGGCATCCTGTACCCGCGCCGGACTGGCCGGCGTACGGTCCGGGCTGTTCCTGGAGCAGATCCGGGTGACAAAGGAGATGCGGGATGCGGATATACGACGAGGGCGGACAGGCAAGTCTGTTCGCCCCAGATGGTTCTGCTGGGAGAATGTCCCCGGCGTGTTCAGCAGCGGCTTCCCCAAAGGGGAGGACTTCTGGTTCGTCCTGGAACAGATCGCCGGAATTGCAGGCAATTCCATACCTTTCACTCGACCTCACCCCTGGGGCTGGCAACCTGCTGGGAAATTACGAGTGGGAGCTGCGTTCTCCCTGGCGTGGGGGGTCTTCGACGCTCAATACTGGTCCGGCACCCCCCAGCGGAGACGCAGGGTGTTCCTTGTCGCGGATTTTGCAGGACAATCCGCCCCGAAAATACTATTTGACCAGGAGAGCCTGCCTGGGCATCCTGCGCAGGGCGACGGAGCGGGTCAAGCCTCTCCCGTCCCAGCTCCATGCGGCCCTCCTGGTGCAGGCGGGGCTGATCAGTCAGGATAATATATCACCAGGCAAAGAAGCATCTGGTCTGCCTTCTCTTCTTGGAAATTGCCTGACGCCGTGGGACACGCAGCAGGCACGTATTTTTACTCCAGACAGCGTCGCCCCAACGGTCGCCGGGGCGGACGGCGGCGGTGGGCGCAATCCAGCTGGGCTTCTTTTTGCCGCTGGTTTCTTGGCCGGACAAGGCTCCGCAGCCGGAGGGATCGGTTACCAGCCGGAGTGTTCCCCAACATTGAAAGCCGCGGAAAGCGGCAGCAATATGGTTCCCTCCGTCCTCTGCCTCAATGACCAGGGCGGCAGCGTGATGGACTGTTCCGAAAATATATCCGGTACCCAAATGGAGCTTGTGAGGACGAAGGAACAGGGACACCAGCCTCTGGTTTTTGAGAACCACGGCATTGACAGCCGGTACACTGGGCCGCACCCGGTCGCGCCCACACTATCCGCCAGGGCTGGTACCGGCGGCAACAACCTGCCTCTGGCCCTCCAGCCGGAGCCAATCATGTGTATTTGCGGCAACGTCATTGACCGGCAGCCCGCAATGGAGGCAACGGCATCGGGATTCAGACGGATGTGGCCTATACCTTGACTGATGCAGACCGGCACGCTGTTTTCCGCCGACAGTGGGTGGACAAGTTCAGGGAGGGGAAGAGCGCTTCCACCCAGAGCGCCCGCCAGTGGAAGGACGCCACCGATCTGGTCTGCCAGCCAAGTCGTGATACACTAGCGGTTTTCCTGATCCGGCGCCTCACTCCACTGGAGTGTGAGCGGCTTCAGGGGTTCCCAGATAGGTGGACAGACCTGCCCGGCGCCTCGGACTCCGCCCGATACACAGCCCCGGGCAACAGCGTGGCTATCCCCTGTGTGGAGTTCATCATGGCCGGAATTGCCCGGGCGGCGGAGGGGGATTAGCACTGTTGCTTATGCTTGGTTTCCGGCGGGATCTTTGTTGGTGTTGGTCATAGCTATTTGCCGGTGAGATCGGTATACTTGCGTTACCATAAGAGGGAGTTGCGATATGGAAGAAAAAGTGAAGAACCTCTGTGCTCCCATCCCCGCCGGGCTCCACGCCCGGGTGCGGGAGGCTCAGGAGGCGTCCGGCCAGACCCTGGGACAGTATATGACCTGGCTGATCCAGACATTCTACGACAATCAGAAGGAGGAAACTACGATGAGCGGAGACAAGAGAACGGTGGCATTCCAGGTACCCGGCGAGCTGTTCGAGAAATTCAAGGACTACCTGCAGGAGAAGGGCATCAAGCAGAACGCCTTCTTCCTGGACTGCATCCACAGGGCTCTGGCAGACGCTCAAGAGGAGCGAGAGGACGCTGCCAATGAGGGGCACGCGGAGCAGGAGGGCTGCATCCCGGAGGAAGCCGCCGCCGTCAGCGGGAGGGCTTCCTCTCCGCCAACCCGGCGGGCCGGAACGCCCTGGGCGCCCAGTTTGAGCGGGTGCTGCCCGCCAGCTCCACCGCCAACCTGTATCCCATCAACTACTCCGGCCGCAGCGATCCCCATGGGTTCTACATCGGCAATGACCACTATGGTGCGGATATCCTGCTGGATCTGGACCGCCGCACACCGGACAAGACCAACTCCAGCGTGCTCATCCTGGGCAACTCCGGTGAGGGCAAGAGCTACCTGCTCAAGCTGCTCATCTGCAACCTGCTGGAGAGCGGCAAGACGGTGATCTGCTTAGACCCGGAAAATGAGTTGCTCTATCTCTGCGGCAGGTTAGGCGGCTGTTACGCGGACCTCATGGGCGGGCAGTTCCGTATCAACTTTTTGGAGGCCAAGCGGTGGGATGTGGATGGAGAGGACAATCCGGACGCGCCAGCGGCATTCCGGCAGAAATCCCCCTTGTCCCAGCACATTTCCTTCCTCAAGGACTTTTTCCGGGCCTACAAGCCCTTCACCCACCAACAGGTAGATACCCTGGAGCTGATGCTGGAACGGCTGTACCGGAAGTGGGGTGTTTCGGACAAGACGGACTTCTCTGCCATAGGGCCGGAGGACTGGCCCATTGCGGAGGATCTGTACGCCGTCCTGGAGGACGCCTATGAGCACTATGACCGGGAGGACAGCCCCCTCTATCCCAGGGAGCTGCTGCAGGAGCTCCTGCTGGGGCTCCACTCCATGTGCTGTGGCGCGGAGAGCGTCTACTTCAACGGCCGCACCAATATCTCGTCGTCACAAGCTGCGCCGCGCTCGTTTCCGGCTAAAGCCGAAAAGCTCGCTCGCTCCGCTACTCCTCCTCTCCCCACAAGTCCAACGGACTTGCGGGGACCCCAATGCCGCTTCCTGGTGTTTGGCGTCAAGGACCTGATCCGTGCCAACTCCTCGGTCAAGGACGCCCTGCTGTTCAACCTGCTGTCCTACCTCAGCGACCAGCTCCTCACCAAGGGGAACACCGTGGCCGCTCTGGATGAGCTCTACCTCTGGCTGTCCAACCTGACCACCATTGAGTACATCCGCAACTGCCTCAAGCGGGTGCGAAAGCGCAATTCCGCATTGATTCTGGCCAGTCAAAATCTGGAGGATTTCGATATCCAGGGGGTACGGGAGCTGACCCGGCCCCTGTTTGCCATCCCCACACACCAGTTCCTCTTCCATGGCGGCAAGGTGGACCGGAAGTTCTACATGGATAACCTCCAGCTGGAGGCGGCGGAATATGACCTGATCAGTTCTCCCCAGCGGGGCGTCTGCCTGTTCAAATCCGGAGCAGACCGCAACCTGCTGGACGTCCACGCCCCGCCCCATAAGCACGCGCTGGTCACAGGAGGCGGAGGATAATGGACGCTCCAGCCCTGGTGCTCAAGGCTGCCGCGTCCATTCTCACCAATGAAAAGAGACGGAAAGCTGTGGGGTGGGTGCTGGCAGACGTACTCTCTCCCATCATTCTCCTTTTGGCCTTCTTCTGCGCCACCTTCTCCGGCGGGGCGGAGCACAACCGCACTGTGGTGGATCTGTGCTTTCACGGTGGGGCCATCCCGGAGGACACCTCGGCGGAGTATCAGGCATACATCCAGGAGATGCAAGACAGCTTTGTCCTGCTGGATGCCGCCATGCAGACCGTGGAGGGCCAGATGGGGGACGGAGACAGCCTGGACGACATCCGGGTCAAGGCGGTGTTCTTCGCTCTGTACTTCGGCGCGGATGACCCGGCGGCCCACGCCGGGCAGGCCTTTGTGGATTGCTTTGTCACCTATGAGGAGCGCACTCGCACGGTGACCACCGTGGATGAGGCGGGGAATGAGGTGGAGACCCAGGAGACCTATACCGTGGCCGTCCCAATCTCAGATTTCCAGCAGGTCTGGCAAAACATCCGGCATCTCACCGGAGCGGAAACCACACCGGAGCAGCAGGCCAATGCGGACAGCGTCTACAATGTCGTGAAGTATGGTGTATCCACCGGTATGGAGGGCTGGATCCCCGGCGCCGACGTGCCCTTCATCGGGGCGGACGGCTTCTGCTCCCCCATTGGTGCGGGCTGGGAGAGCCGGGTCACCTCGGAGTTTGGCTACCGGAGGGACCCCTTCACCGGGGAGACCCGGGGCCATACCGGCATGGATTTGGCGGTACCCACTGGCACCCCCGTCCGGGCGGCCCTGCCCGGCACTGTTGTTGCAGCCCAATATCATAGTAGCTACGGCTACTACGTGATGATTGACCACGGCAGCGGCCTGTCCACCCTCTACGCCCACAACTCTCAACTGCTGGTGCGGGTGGGCCAAACGGTGGAGGCCGGCGACATCGTATCTCTGTCCGGCAGCACCGGCCGGTCCACCGGCCCGCACCTCCACTTCGAGGTGCGGGTCAATGGACAGAGAACAAACCCCAGATACTACCTGCCAACCACATCATACGAGGAGTGAGAGAATATGAACCCAACCCAGAATATGGCTTGCCTTATTGCCGCCTATGAAGCAGCGGCGGGGCTGCCGGACAGCGAACGGATCACCCGGACAGATGGTACATGGAGGCCAGGGGTGACGGAGCAGCAGGCGGCGTCACTTTACTGGCAGGCACAGGCCTTGCTGACTCCGGAGACCAACCTGCTTTCCATAAGCCGCGAGGCGCCGATCGACCAAATGCGGGACAGTCTGCTGGCCAGGGAATTGATCGTAGGAGACACGGTGCTCTTTGCCGCGACAGAACCCTACGCAGGCCCCGGCGATTTTACCCTTCGCGCCGGCGTCATTCAGTCCATCGACCCGGAACGCAAAACCTGCTCCGTACAGGGACGTTTTTTCCCGATGGACGATGTTATGTACTGGGGCGGTATGATTTGGACTTGCATGAGACTCACTATGGCGTCCCCTGTGTCCAGCCTCTGCTGGGGGAACACCCTGCGCTGGCAGAGCGGTATCTGCGTGAAGCAGAGGCCCGGTGGAACACCCAATGCGGGCAGCCTGCAGCTTCATCAGAGGTTCCGAAAAACACGATGCAGACGATGGGAGGCATGAGCTGACTATGGAAAAAACAGAACTGACGGTGAGCATGGAACCGGAGCGGCTGGACGCGCTCCGGTATTTTCTTGCCGCCAAGAACAAGCGCACGCCCCAGAAGGAGCTCCAGCGGGCGCTGGAGGAGCTGTACGAGGCCTACGTCCCGGCGGAGACCCGGGCCTACCTGGACGCCCGGTGCCGGCCGGACCGGGACAGGCGTCGGCGGCCGGCGGCATCCAAGGCCACACAGATGCAGAAGGAGGAAGCGACACATGGAGACCATTGAACTGAGCGGCCGCACTGGCCAGGAGGTCTATGAGGAGCTGAAGCACCGGCTGGAGGGCATGGGCTATCTGCCGGACGAGTATTTTCTGCTGGACGCCGACTGGGAGGACGGAAGGGTGATCCCCAGGAATGCGGATCTCTTCTGCACCACGGACTACGGGGACAGCGAGGGGATTTACCTGGATGTGTACCTGAAGTGGTATGGGGAGGACGGCAAGCCTGTGATCAAAAGCTTCGCCACGGGCAAGACCCTGGGCGAGAGCGGCGCCGATATGGACCGGATGTTCCTCATCTCCTCCGCCATCACCAAGGCGTTTCACGGTGAGCAAGGTGCCTATGCCAGATACCGGCAGATGGAAGACGGCACGAAAGCGGAGGGGGCGGTGCTCCACTTCACGCCGAAGGAGAGACGGGTGCTCATGGACGCGCTTTTGGAACAGCGGATGCGGCAGGAGAAACAAATGACGGGTACGGAGCAGCTCCTGCGCCGCATGGCGGGCAGCATCACCGCCTACATGGACGAGGTGGGCGCCCGCCCCCTGCGCATGAGCACGGCGGACCGGGCCCTGCTGGCCGTCCGGGATGGGGAGCTCTATGCCTTTTCATCCCTGGCAGTCCAGATCTCGAAGCCGGAGGAGCGGGGCAGCCTGCTGGCCGCGGCGGCAGGCAGGCCAGGCCCAGTGGGCAGACGGATGGCCAAACTGATGCTTGGGACAAAGTCACCCTACCCGGAGGACGTCTGGCTGGATGCCTGCAAACGGGCGGTGGATACCGGGGATCTCCAGCGGGTGCAGATGATGCTGGATCGGACAATGGACAAGGTGGCCAACCCGTCCCTCGCCCTGCCCGGTGAGGTGCTCCGGTACGCCTTCGGGCAGAACCGCGCCATGGCCAGGGAGCTTATCCGTTGGGCCACGCCGGAGCAGGTTGCCGCCGCACCCTCCAAGCTGCTGTGCGGCGCCGCCTATGCCCGTGATCTGCCCATGCTCACGGAGCTGCTCCAAAAGGGCCTCCAGCCGGGTGACCAGGCCGCCCCCCTGCTGCGCCCTCTGCTCGCTGCGTACGACGAGCAGAGGGTGGCGCATCTGCTAAGGGACAGCCTGCGGGTGCAGCCGGAGGACTATGAGGCTATGAACGTGTGCCTGCAGGCGCAGGCGGCGGCGGAAGCCCTGCTGGAACAGGGTATGAAGCTGGACGGCTACCTGGCGTGGGCGGCAAAACAGAACGTCCTTCTGGACACGCAGGCCCAGGAGATCCTGGACCGCCTGGCGGAACAGCAGGCCCAGGTAAACAGCGCGCCGGAGCAGAATGGGCCTGTACTAGGAGGGATGAGCCTGTGAGTGTTCCCGTACTGACCCACCGCAGGGATCTGCGGCAGGGGGATTTGGTGTTCCCGGGGGAGATCCTGCGCATCGGCCACACGCTGGATTTCCAGCTCGACTGTGTCAGCAAAGAAGTTCAGCAGGAGGTGTTTGGCCCGGAGCTGGATACCAGTTCACTGTGTGACTGGCTGAACCTCCATACTGCCTATGATTTTGCGCTTCAGGATGTGGCGGACCACATAGAAATAACCCTCTGCCGGAATTTTGGAGAGGAGGGGCACCCATTCACGTATCCGCTCAATAGGGCGGAGCGGGACGTCCTGTGCGGGGAGATGGAGGCCTGCTGCCAGCTCCGTACCGGCCGCACACTGGCACAGCAGTACAACCATCTGCTGGTGCAGAAGGAGGTGGAGCCGCCGGAGCTCACGGCTGGGACGCGCCGCATCCCCGTGGACAAGGTGAGTTTTGCGGATGAGCTCTCAGAGTGCGGTGGGCTGCTCCAGTTCTATATGCCGGTGGCCTTTGCCCCGGACGCAGTCTTTGGCACCCACGTGGCGACCGCAGAAAACGACGGCTGGCTCAACGTGTACGCCGCCTATGACCTGAATACCGGCCGGCCATGCTCCGCGCTGGACGTCACCCTGGTGTGCGGAGACGGCAATGAGTTCGCCTTCCGGTATCCGCTGGCCAAGCAGGAGCAGGCCGCGCTGCTGGAAAAGATGGACGCCTACTGCCTGGAGCAGACCGGCATGGCGCTGGCGGATTTCCGGGCCCGGTATCTGGTGGAGGAACCGCAGCCCCGCCAGGCCCCCAGCCTGGCCCAGCTGTGAGCACGCCGTCGGCCCCGTGTGCGCCCTGTGTGCCGGTTTCAGGAGGAGGGCGGGCAGGGCCCCGCCCAGCCAGAAAACTGCCCCGTTGGGGCCGGTTTCGCCCCAGTTTGGGGCGTTCGATTTTAGTACGAGGATAAAGGGAGGTGGTCGCAAGCGCCCGCCTCCCGCCCACAAAGCCCCGCAGTGCGGGGCTTTCCCGGGTTTCAGACCAGGTGGTCGGAATTGGAGGTTCTGGTTGTTTGGGGTGGTCGGGTTCAGATAAACACTTACTGCGCCAGCGGGTTCCGCTGTGTCAGCCTGTTTTCTGGGCAAAACAAACCCGCAGGCGGAGTGAGCACGCTCCGCCTGCGGGTTTTGTACCTGATTCAATTTTCGCTCTGGATACTCTGGAGCTCCTCCAGCAGTTTGGGCAGATCCATCTGGATCGTGTCCCAGACAATGTTCATATTGACGCCCGCATACCCGTGCACAATGCGGTTGCGCATGCCGTACAGCTGCGGCCATGGGATGGCAGTAAGCTGTGCCTTTGCCTCGTCGCTGAGGGACACTTTTGCCAATTCCCCAATCTGCATCAGATTAAATACTGTCGCCTCCACCAACATAGAGTCGCTCTGGAACTGCTGAAAATTGTGAACACCCTGGCAATAGCGCAGAATGGACTCGATGTGCTGTTTGATCTTTTTCAGAACGAGCTGATCTTTACTGCTCAAAGAGTGCCACCCCACTTTTTTGTATCTCGCGCGCGATCTCAGACCCGGTCTCCACTTGGGACACGTCGATCAAATCGACCGGGGTGTCCAACGCTTCCGTCACCTGCTCCAGGAGGCCGAAGAAAGCTAAGCCCCGCAGGCCGCTGTCCACCAACAGATCCACATCACTGCGTGCCGTCGCCACGCCTTTGGCATAAGAGCCGAATAGCGTCGCCTTTCTTACCCCATTGGCGCGGAAGATCGGGGAAAGCACACTCTGAAGTTCGGGCACAGTATAGATTTTACTCACGGAAGCACACCTCCTAGAAAACGGGGATCCGGTAAGTCTATTTTACCCTACCAGTGGACTTGATTCAAGGTATTTCTGAAAGGGGAGATGATGATAGTGGCAGAGGAAAACAAAAAGCGCACCGCCGTCTGGCTGACACCCGGTGTGATCCGCCGGATGGACAGCTGGCTGGAGGAGGACAACTGCAAAACGCGCAGTGAATTTATTGAAAAGGCCCTGCGGTTCTACATGGGCTACCTGGCCACGGAGGATACCTCGGAGTACCTCTCCCGCGCCCTGGCGGACACCCTGCGGGGTACATTGGCAGACAATGAAAACCGGCTGCGCACTTTGCTGTTCAAGCTCTGCGTGGAGGTGAACATGATGGGCCACACCGTGGCCGCCCACTTCCGCGCTGATCCGGTGAACCGCCGGGAGCTGCGGGCCTATGCGGTGGACGAGGTGCTGCGTACCAACGGGAAGATCCGCTTTGACGACGCGCTGGATCTCCAGCGACAGGTCTACCCTGACGGATGAGCCGCGTCCGCTTCATGTCCCCCTACCTGAAGGGCGGCAGGGATACAGCCAAGCTGTCCAACCGGGCCCGCTACATCGCCACCCGTCCCGGCGTGGAGGTGATCAGGGGCGAGCACAGTGACCAGCCCGCCACGAAAAAGCAACACGATTATATCCAACGTCTGCTGCGGGACTTTCCGGGCGCGGAGGAATTGCTGGAGTATGAGGACTACTGCAACGCGCCCACCCAGGCAAACGCCAACACTTTCATCCGCCAGGTGCAGGAGGACTTCGCGGAGCCCATGAGCCGGATGGAGAATTACCTGGACTACGTGTCCCACCGCCCCGGCGTGCAGCTGAACGGTGAGCACGGCCTGTGGTGCGCCGGGGGCAAGGTACGCAATCTCTCCCAGGCCGTCCGGGAGGTGGCGGAGTACACCGGCAGTGTGTGGACGCCGGTGGTGGCCATCCGCAGGGAGGACGCGGAACGGCTGGGTTACAACGACGCGGAGAGCTGGCGGCTGCTGGTGTGCGCCTGCGCGCCGGAGATCGCCAGGGGGTACAAGATCCCGCTGGAGCACCTGCACTGGTACGCCGCCTTCCACCGCAAGGAGGACAGCGTCCACATCCACATGGTGGTGTTCTCCTCCGATCCCAAGGAGGGCTACCTCACCAGGCAGGGTATCCAGCAGGTGAAGTCCGCCTTCGGCCGGCGGATCTTCCAACAGGATCTGCTCCACGTCTACGAACAGAAAACCGAATACCGGGACACCCTAAGCCGGGACGCGGAGCGCACCATGGCAGAGCTGATTGCACAGATGGAGACCGGACAGCTCCAAAATGAAAACCTGGAACGGCTGGTGCTGGAGCTGACCCAGCGGTTGCAGAGCACCAAGGGCAAAAAAGTCTACGGCTATCTGCCACCCAAGACCAAAGCATTGGTGGACTCCATTGTGGATGAGCTGGCAAAGGACGAGTGTGTGGCGGCCGCCTATGACCTGTGGAACCAGATGCGGGAAGAGGTGTGCCGCACCTACTCCGAGCAGATGCCGGAGCGCCTGCCTCTTTCCAAACAGAAAGAGTTCAAGGCCGTGCGCAACATGGTCATCCGGGAGGCGCTCCAGCTGGGGCGGGGGGAGCATCCCACAGCAGATGAGATGGTACACATGCCCACACCGTCGGGCACACCGCCTGCACAATCGGGCCTGCCGCATGGGGCACATCACCCACAACAGGAGGCCGCGCACCACCAGCGTACACAGACACATCGGACGGTATCCCACGCGGATACCGCCCGATGTGTCCTCCAGTTGTTCCACAGTATGGGCCGCATCTTCCGGGAGCAGTCCGCCTCCGATGCCATCCAGACTGGCCTGCACATCGACCGGAAGCGGCGCCGGATGCTCCGGGAGAAGCGTATGGCCCTGGGACACAAGGCCGATGACCATGAGGAAATCCCCCAGCATTCTCAAAGATAAGATGGGGGACTGCCATTGAACTGGTAGTCCTCCGTGGTTTCTTCCGCTACTTCGGCTCCAGAAATCCTATGACCATATCTACCGCCTCTGAGGAGATATCCTCCGGAGCACGCTCCACAAAGGAGGCATGGCGGCTGTTCAAATCCAGCATCCGGGCCTGATCACACAGGATGACCCCGTCCGTCCTGGTACGCTCATCCAGCCGGAGGTGGAACGGGTGGCCCCGGTCTGTGTGGGTGATGGGGCAAACCATGGTCAGGCTGCTGACCCGGTTGAACAAGTTGTTGCTGATCACCAGGGCAGGGCGGCGGTCCTTCTGTTCATGGCCGGCTTGGGGATCAAAGTCCAGATAGACGATGTCCCCCTGTTCAAAAATCGTCACCATGCCTCAGAGCCCTCCGCCTTCCCCCAATCCAGCTCTTCGGCCTCAATTCGGTCGATCTGGTCAATGGGCTTTCCGTAGAACGCGGTAAGGCGTTCCTCCAGGGTGCGGTGCGGGATGGAAGAGGCACGCCGGATGTTGATACCATCATCCATCTGCACCAGCTCCACACGGTCGTGTTCTTTCAGACCAACTGCGTCTAGGAGCGCCTTGGGGATTCGCAGGCCCTGGCTGTTGTCCCATTTTTGGATTGTCGCGTACATGAACGACACCTCCTCTGTCGATAGTATATACGAAGTATAAACCGAAGTCGACCGTTTGATTCGAGGTGAAATCCACATGGGAACCTATATTCACTTTACCGACGAGCAGAAAGAGCGGGCCAATTCCGTGGATCTGGAGGAGCTTTTACGGCGGCGGGGGGAGAAGCTGCTCCGCGCTGGGCGGGAGTCCCGGCTGGCCAGGATCCATCATATTACTGTCCGGGGCAGCGAATGGTACGACCATATTGCCCGGCGGGGCGGCCACGCGGTCAGTTTCGTCCAGCACTACTACGGCATGAGCTATCAGGATGCTATGGAGCTCCTGCTTGGAAAAGAGTTGGGGGAGGCATATCCCGCCGCGCAGCCAAAGCGGGAGGAGCCGCCCAAGCCCTTCGCCCTGCCGCCGCTCCACACCGATATGCGCCGGGTGTACGCATATCTAATGAAACATCGCCACATCAGTCGGGAGGTGATCACCCACTTTGCCCGGGCCGGACTGCTGTACGAGGATGCCCAATACCACAACTGCGTCTTTGTGGGTACGGATAAGCAGGGCGTCCCCCGCCACGCCCATAAGCGGAGCGCCAACAGTCAGGGTAAGTCCTTCAAGGTCAACGTAGAGGGCAGCAAGCCCCGGTACAGCTTCCACCACATGGGACAGGACGGCCTGCTCTATGTGTTCGAGGCCCCGATTGATCTGCTGAGTTTCCTCACGCTGTACCTAGAGGGCTGGCAGGAGCACAGCTATGTGGCCCTGTGCGGCACCGGCGGCCAGGCCATGCACTGGATGCTGGAGCAGAACACCCGCCTCCGGGATGTGGTGCTCTGCTTGGATCACGACGAGCCCGGACAGACGGCGGCCAAGCGCATCCAGGAAGAGTTACAGGGAGCAGGATACCACAGCGGTATCCTGCTCCCTGTGCATAAGGACTGGAACGACGACCTGGTGCAGGGGCAGACTGTGACCAGCCCTGCAATGACCATGGGGCAGAGTATGTAGGCCGCAGAGGCGCACCGCCCGCCAGGGGGAGAGTGCGCCCTGCCGCTGAACCGGGGGCCGGTTCATTTTGGCCCGCCCAGAAGGTCACATTTGAAGTAAATCTAAGTACAGAGGACAGACAACAGAAGGGAGATGATCGCAGTGAATAACGATACTTGGATGCTGATTCTCCTGCTGGCGGCGGTGTTCGGCGCCCTGGTCGCCACCACCACCTTTTCCGGCCGGGGCAGCCTGGACAGCATCAAGAGTAAAACTGTGGGTGACGGCCAGCACGGCACCGCCCGCTGGGCTACACCGGGGGAAATCAAGAAGACCTTCCGCTCTGTCCCCTTCCAGACCGCGCTGTGGCGGAGGGGGGAATGCCTCCCAGGCGCACAGGGGCTGGTGTTGGGCTGTAGCGGAAAGAAGGGGCAGCTCACGGCCCTGGTGGATTCGGATGACATCCACTGCCTCATGATCGGCGCCTCCGGCGTGGGCAAGACCGCCTTCTTCCTATACCCCAATTTGGAATACGCCTGTGCCAGCGGAATGAGCTTCTTTGCCAGTGACACCAAGGGAGATCTGGCCCGGAACTATGGGGCCATCGCCCGGGACTGCTATGGCTACCAGGTGGCGGTGGTGGATCTTCGGAACCCCACCCGCTCAGATGGCTATAACCTGCTCACCCTGATCAACCACTACATGGACGTATGCCGGAAGGAGCCCACCAACCTGGCCGCCCGGGCCAAGGCGGAGAAGTACGCCAAAATCCTGTCCAAGACCGTCATCAACCCGGATGGGGAGAACTTTGCACAAAATCAATATTTTTACGACGCGGCGGAGGGCGTGCTCACCGCCGTAATCCTGCTGCTGGCAGAGTATTTGCCGCCCAAAAGGATCTACGGGGAGTTGCGGGAGCGGCGTCATATCGTGTCCGTATTCAAACTGGTGCAGGAGCTGCTGGCCCCCAGCATTCTGCCCGGCAAGAATGAGTTCCAGCTCCTCATGGACCACTTGCCGGAGGAACACAAGGCCAAGTGGTTCTCCGGCTCCGCCCTCACTGCCGCCGAGCAGTCTATGGCCTCCGTTATGTCCACCGTCCTCTCCCGGCTGAACACCTTTCTGGACTCGGAGCTGGAGCAGGTGCTGTGCTTCGACAGCACCATAGACGCCGAGAGCTTTGCCGCAAAGAAATCCGCCATCTTCCTGATACTTCCGGAGGAAGATCAGACCAAAAACTTCATGGCTGGGCTGATGATCCAGACCCTGAGTCGGGAGCTGTTCTCTGTGGCGGATGAACACGACGGGAAGCTGCCCAGCCGGGTGGTGTTTTTCTGTGACGAGCTGGGCACCATGCCCGCCTTCGACATTCTGCCCCTGTTCTCCGCCGGCCGCTCCCGGCGGCTGACTCTGGTGCCCATCATCCAATCCCTGGCCCAGTTGGAGAAGAACTACGGCAAGGAGGGGGCGGAGATCCTGACGGATAACTGCCAGGACACCATCTTCGGCGGCTTCGCCCCCAACAGCCAGACCGCCAAAGTGCTGTCCAAGGCTCTGGGTAGCCGCACCGTGTTGAGCGGCTCCATCTCCAGGGGGAAGAACGACCCCAGCCAGAGCCTCCAGATGATCGAGCGGCCCCTCATGACCCCGGACGAGCTCAAGTCCATCCCCAAGGGGCATTTCATCGTCATGAAAACAGGCACACACCCCATGCAGACCCGCCTGCGGCTGTTCCTGGAGTGGGGGATCACCTTCGGGGAGCCTTACCAGGTACCCCAGCAGGCCGCCCGAAAGGTCTACTACGCCAGCAAGGCAGAATTGACCGATGTCATATACCGGGCATTTCCTGCGCCTGCCCGCCAGAACAACTACCGCACGCCGAAAAAGGAGGAAACCGTGCCATGAGCTATTTTAGTGAGATCTACGGCGACCCGGAGCTGAGTGCCAGGGCCAAGCAAGTGCTGGTGTACCTCCACGACCGGGCAAACAAGGATGGCGAGAGCTGGTACGCCATTGGCACCATGGCAAAGGATCTGAGACTTTCCCGCTCCACAATAAAGCGGGCCCTGACCGAACTTGTTCGTCAGGGCCGAGTAGAAAAGCGAGCGAGGTTTCGGGAAAATGGTGGGTGCACATCTAACCTTTATGTATTTTCGAAGTATTGTAAGCAACATCTGTGATCATTATGATGCTCCGCGTTTTTGCTAAATCTATTCAAAATTGATGATGTCTACAATATCGTCTCGCTCTACTATATTTTCTCCAGTATTGGTATATTTCTCTATGTCCAGATTTTCCTGCAAGTCCGCTGGAATATGAGAAACTCCATTTAGGAAATACCATTCGTCATCTATTCGAGCGACGAAATTGAATACTCTTTCAAATATATCACCAGAGTAAAAAGTCGATTGTTCCGTCTTTACTAAGATTGTAAAAGCATAAAGGTTATCATTTATTTTTTCTACATTTTCAATCTTATAATCTAATAATTTATCTCCCGATATTATGTATGCTTCTCTCACAAATTCATCCTCAAAGTGTGTATATTCTACTGCGTATTCCGTTCCCTTCCGATACGCCTCCATATAATTGTTAACTAGTTCAGAAACTTCATTGGGGATTAAAGAAGTAGTTTTACTTTGACGCAAGGCAAAAAGGACAAATAAGCATAGCGCCAGAATGATAATAATAGAAAGTACGATTTTCCGATTGGTTTTCAATATTTATTCACCTCAATAGCCGCTCTGGCCCCGAGTTTTAAACCCGGGGCCAGAGTACATTTTTTAGCTTGTTGCAACAGAAAATTCTAACTCTCCGGACACGCTTCCAATGCCTTCGTAATTAGTAATATGACCGTAATAAGTCATGCTATTATTGAAGTTAAGGTCTCCCCCGCCGATTTTAGGGATAAACCCATGCTCTTCTTTGCCAGATTCAAGAATTCTACTACCCCCACGAAGTTTGTTAGGAGGTATTTTCGTTAACCTCGCAAAAATTGTTTCTATGTATAAAGACAATCTTCATTGAAAAGTGCAACGGGTTTTTCAATAGTTATTATGTGGTGATCCTCCACCCTCTAAAGCACAAAAGGAAGCCCCCTTGAAGCTTATAAGATATCGCCCATATAGATTAGTTCCCTGTTGCCGGTGAGCCGGTATAGGCACAAAATTGGGAGTCGAATTTGTTGCGTAGTGGTTCTCACTATTGCCTATTGATAGCGCCGAAGCTTTTTTAACGCTCTCATCTTTACCTGATTGATATTTTGTTTTGTTGTATGGACAATCCTTGCAATATCGACTGATGTATATCCATGGAAGTAGATTAGGGTAAGGACTTCTCTCTCCTTTTTAGTAAGTTCTGGACATGTGTCTAAGAGTTCAGAAAAGTCAAGTACTTCGCGTTCTCTGATAGGTGCCACTAATCCAAGAAGCTGTGCTTCTGTAAGTTCTTCCCAAGATACCGGCGGCTCGACCATCTTCTTGAATGGAAGCAATGAGATGTAAGCATTTCGTACAGACTGGGCTAAATAGGCGACGATCGTACCATCTCCTTGAGAGCGAAGCGAGTCAAGATTCATCGCATGTATAGTTTCAATAAACCGCAGGGTTAGCTCACTTTGTGCGTCCTCCGAGTGTAGTCGTCTGCTATAATGTTTGAGCTGAGGTTCAAATTTCTGGATGATGAAAAGCATGTCTTCTTGGCTTCCAGACTGGGCACGAAGTATACGTTCACTGAACACCGCTTACACATCCCATCTTCGTAAAGATGAGAGTTAAAGAGCGGATTGTGCCCCAAAAGTAAACTTAGTTTCAAAAAAATTCTACTTTGTACACTCTATTAGACAAGGAAATTCCAATTATGCAACCAGACTTCTATGCTGTAAAATGGTTCAAAAGTAAGAGGGAGGGCATGAGTAGACTCATGCCCTCTCTCCTGTAAAGTGGATTCAATTGATGAAACTGATAGTGTTGATTTTGTTGCAGATTTGATGAAAGCTTGTCTTATATAAAAACAGCACCTTCTCTAAGGTATGGAATCTGCCAAGTCATATCTTTGTATGCTTAGTTTGCTTTCGATTTCAGAACGATGACCTGGCACAGTAACCGCCCCGTAGTAATCTCGGCTTCCGCACAGCGCAATTGTGTAGAAGCGCCGCCATCCAAAAAGAGGCCCTTCCATGCAGGATCATTGGTAGCAGCGGAATCCTTGAGCCCCAGATAGGACTGGATCGCGCTTCTAAACTCAACATAATTTACATTCTTGGCAGTCGCGATTAGATATACCTTGTTCGTATCCAGGTTCACTACGATTGCACTCAAGCCCTCGTGATCGCTATTGACATCAACGGCTTTATTAACAACAGATACCCAGTTCTGATTACCAAGAGACATCGCTACGCCGCCCTGAGCCCAGGCTCTCGAATTTCCCTTAACACCAGGAAGATCCTCATAATTAGTGGCCTCCATATAGCCCATATAACTGCCAGTGTAGAAGATGGCATGCTTGCCGACTGTGCTTACGCTTCCGTCACGGGGTTCATTTTTATTGTTCACTCCTCCGCCAACAGGACGGCCGCCACTAACTGCAATGTTTAGAATATTGCAATTATTATCATCGGGTTTCGTACTGGTGTACCACCCGCCATTGATTCCATACTCATTGGAACCCTTTAAATTAGACGTCTTGAGCAGCTGAACGGGCCTAATATTGCTGGCATCCGTCTCAATAATGTGTAACGTCATACCATTCTCTGTAGCTTTATGATAGGTATACATTTCTTTTCCTCCGTTAAAATAAACAGATTTTGATGTCTTGTAAGCGCCTACGTAATATGAAAGAAATTGTTGCCCGTGAAAAGTAAACTAGAAACAGGAGGCTACTATGAAACTTCACTGTCGCTTGAACCGCCTTTGGTGCATCCTACCTATGTGTGCTTTTATTGCCGCATTTTTTATCGGATGTACCATCAGCCGGTCAGATTCCGTTCCGTCTCCTTCGTCCGAGCCGCTGCCCGCGGCCACGCCGGCTCCCATCCCCCGGACACTGATGGAGGGGATCGCCCCCATGCCCATCGCCTCCAGCTACATAACCTACTATGCAATACAGACGGACGGCACACTGATCGGCTGGGGAGAAAATCTGCGCGGACTGATCAACTATCCGGATTCTTTACCGAGCTATGAAGATGCCGTTGTCATGATGGAGGATGTGGCAGCCGTCTATGCCGGGGATTGGGTCACATTGATTTTGTGTTCCGACGGCACACTCTGGGGGGTGGGCTCCGGGCTGTTCGGTCTTTTGCCTGAAAGGGCGGCTTCGCAGGATGCGTATGACCCTCTCTTTCTGATGAGCGACGTGGTTATGGCCGCCGTTTCCTCCGAGAGCGCCTGCGCCCTTCGCTCTGATGGCACGGTGTGGAGTTGGGGCGGCTCGGAGGGATTTCAGCCGGAACAGATCCTGGAAGGTATTGTAAAGATAGCGGCATATTCCAGCGGCCACTATGCCCTGGACATAGACGGCACCCTCTACGTCTGGGGATCGCTCCTGCCTCTGGAAGTAGACCGGAACGAATGCTGGTTGACTCCCCAGCCTATTTTGGAGGGCGTCACAGACATGGCCTCCACTGGTCGCCGGCTTCTGGTGCAGAAAGAGGATTCCAGTCTCTGGCGGATGGGCTGGTGGGAGGGGTATCAATATCAGCCGCTGGAGAAGTGGATGGACAATGTGGTCTACTTCACTGCGGATCTCGCAGTTACCGGGGACCACACACTTTGGTACTTGGCCTCAGATACCCCAAGCATGCTCATGAACAATGTGGCCTGCGCAGTAAATGGTGAACAAGGAATTTTAGCCCTGGACTGGGATGGCGGGCTTTGGATGCATCCCCAGGAGGGCGACGGCTCTGCCGATGCGGTACATCTGTGCGATGATATTTGGGTTCCAGAGTCTTGGTATTCACAGCAGCAATCCCGCAATACAGATTAAGGAAACTACTTACTGCAACTGGTGTGTGCATTTATTTCTTGAAGGATTGCCGTAAAGAAATCGATCATTTGTTGTGTTATAGTACCTATAAATGAACAGCAGGAGGAGCAATGTGCCCCTCCTGCTGTTACGTTTATACACTTAAATATTCTTATTTCGTAGAGCGACAATGCTACAAAGAGAACGATTTGCTTTTGAGTTATATATAGTTACCTTGTTGCCGTAATCGTTCAGCACCTTCATCTGGGTAGAATCGCTTCCGTCCAAAAGGATCCCTTTATAGCGCGAACTCACACTAGAGCTCTCAGGAATATCGAAATACTCCATAATTGCATCCCGGAAATCCTGCTGAGTAATGGTTTTCTTCGCAGAAGGATCTTTGGTAACAATTAGATGAACTCTCGTGGTCGTCAAATCTGCCACTAGCGCTGTCCAAGCATTTGCAGCCTGGTTTGCGGATACACTTTTTCTATTCGTCCACTCCCGTTTGCCAAGAGACAGTGCGATGCCACCCTGGGCCCAGGACTTCGTATTTGTGACACCGGTAATGTCAGTCGCACTTTCAGCGATAACCTCCTTGAGCGTCTTGTTTACCCCATTATAAAAGATTGCCGCATCACCGACGGTCTGGGCGGTTCCATCTCTGGGTGGATCTCCATATGTTGCACTACCAACAGGTCCGCCGTCACAGTAGGTAATGTTGAGTAGTCCACGACCAATTTCTCCAGGCTCACCTAAATTAAACCATCCACCGTTAATCCCATAATAAGTAGAATCAACAAGGCTTTTCTTTTGGTCTAGAGTAAGTAGCTGGATATTTGTAGCCGGAGTATCGTAGACATACATTGCATCAGGCAGTTTTGGGGTGTAATAGGAATTCAAGGACATATTTCATACCTCCATATTTTTTGACTCGGCCAAGTCTACTTTCATAGAGATATAAATGAGTCCCTAAAGTAAACGCTTTTTTAAGTTAAGCACCCATTCTATTTAATTTCATGTTGGAACCCATATCCTCTCTGCAATTTCTTTTTGGGAACCATCCGGTTCCATGATCCACAGGACCCCGTCCCGGTCTGTATAGAGCAGGCAGTTCCAGCCGTACATCCATTCCACGGAGGAGACATACTCCGCGAGCCTGCGGAGTTCATAGTCGTCCGCCCCGTCCGGGGACTCCGCCACCTCCCACAGAGTGCCGTCATTTTGTAGCAGGAACCGCCCCTTCAGGCTCCGGACATCCTCCAGGACGGGCGTCCCCGTGCCCTCGGCCAGCTCCGTCCCGTACCGCCAGACGGCGCCGTCCTCCTTCTGCACCAAGAAACTATTCCCCGGCCCCCAGCAGACGTTCCGCACCCCCTCCATGATCTGCCGCTGGGAAATGTCGTGCGTGCCGTCCTCCCGCTGAACCGGCTGCCACTCCCATAGGGTGTGGTCCTCCTTCACAAACAGGCCGCCGGGAACGACCTCGCAGGCGGTGGACAGCACCTGGTCCGCGATCTGCACCGGCTCCCGCCAGCTCTCCTCCCCCAAGGGATCTCCCCAGGCCCACAGGGTACCGTCCCGCTTGACCATGACAAAGGTCTCCGAATACTGGGTGATGGAGGACACCCCCTCCATCAAGGGCACAAAGTCAGGGACGTAGGAGCCGTGATAGGCCCCCGGCAACCAGCAGCCCGACTCCCCCGTTTTTCCCCAAAGGGTCCCCTGCCGGTCGATGGCATAGGTGGCCCACTGGCCAGCGTAGACCGCCGCCATGCCCGGCAGGAGCTCCGTTTCGCCGCCGTCCCGCTCCAACTTCACCAGGGTACCATCCTCCCGGATCACGAAGCAGTCCGCCAGGCCGGAGACCGGAACCTGGGCCACCGACAGCGCCCCATCCGGGGGCGGCTCCGGAGTCTCGGCCGATTCCGCCGCCAACAAGGGGGTAAGCGCCAGCCTGTTATCCGTCATCTTGACACTCACATAGTCTCCATCCTCGGTCAGCACCAGAAAGCCGTCCAGGTTGGAGGCAATCCGTGCAACCTCCAGCTCAATCCGAAGCGCCTCGGTGGCATCGTTGTTCCACAGAAAGCATGTTCCGTCCCCGCTGCGGTAGCCCCAGTCAAAAACCTCGCTGACATCGTACACATCGGGGGTGTCCGGCAGCTGGATGGGCTGTCCAGCCTGGTCAGGGACTTCGGCCAGGTACAGTTCCCCCTCCTGGGTAAGTATCTGGATCCGATTTAGGTCAGCCTCTGCCACGTCGGCCACGTTCCGGCAGAGCAGTTTGGGCTCCGTGCAGCCTCCCCATAGCCCGATTCCGTACAGCTCCCCGCCGGTGGTGACGACATAGCTGCCCAAGCGAATCAGGCGGACACCGTCCATAATGTGCTGGGGCGGGTAGTTCGTGCCATCCTCAGAAAGCTCACCATTCCCCAGCTGTCCCTGGTCGTTTTTCCCCCAGGTCCACAGGCTCCCATCTGAACAGACGGCCGCACCATTCCAGACATTGCCGCTGGCCGTCACCACATCGGAGAGCACATACTCCCACCCGTCTCTGGTGCGCGGCTCGTCGTAGCCGGAAGCCCCTGTTGTCCACAGCTCGCCGTTTTCATCCAGAACCATCTGGCCAAACCGATAGCCCCAGACCGACTGGGCCCCTTGGAATAGGGTGACGTGCTGGCTGTAGTCTGTGCCGCCGTGCAGTTCTCCCCAGGCCGCCAGATTCCCGTCCTCGATGGTGTACCAGTCCCCGCCGCTTCCGGCTATGAGGGAGAGCTCCGGGGATATCGGGAGCGAAAGGGAGGATGATTTATCCGGGGACTGCTGGGGCGCCTCTGCCGCACATCCTGACGCCAGGGACAGGAATAGTGCGCCGGCGACTGCGGCAGCTTCAAATCGCTTTGAGCTTACAAATCTTTTCATTTGAAAACGCCTCCTTGGCAGTTAGGTAATCCGATGAGCTTTGGGCCTATTTACTTTTGCGTCCTTTTCCAGTCTTTATATACCATACCAGTATAAGAAAAGCAACGAAAGGGTGCATGAAATGGAAACAGAAATGGCCTTATCATGGCTCGGCAATCTTGGCAGGAGTGTATTTGGAAGCATGGACGGCCTATTTTATACGCTGGTAGCCTTTGTGGTGATCGATTATATCACCGGCGTCTGTGTTGCCATCCACAATAAACGGCTGTCCAGCGATGTGGGTACCCATGGAATAGCCAAAAAGATCGCTATTTTTGCGCTGGTGTCCCTAAGCAACATTATTGACCGCTTTTTGCTGGGCTCCGAAGATGTCCTGCGCACTGTTACCACCGTGTTCTATATGGCCAACGAAGCAATGAGCATTATGGAAAACGTGGGAAAGGTAGGACTGCCTTTGCCGCAAAAGCTTCAGAACTTCTTGTCTCATTTTGAGAAATACAGAGACAACAAGGATGGTTCAAAGCAGGAGTAACGGCCCGGGCAGCTATCAATACGTTCAGTCGCTACAATCCTCTAGCACCTCTTGGATCAAGAAGCGGGGTCTCCCCTTAGCCTCTAAATAGATCTTGCCGATATACTCGCCAATGATCCCTAGAGAGAGCAGGATCAGGCCCCCGATGGCCCATACGGCGCAGATCACGCTAACCCAGCCAACTATTGGTATCTCCAGCAACCCAGCGGATCACAGAGTACGCCAGCATGAGGGTATTTGCCAGAAAGACCAAAAAGCCCAGGATGGTGATGTACCGGATGGGCCTGGTGGAAGGGCTGGTAATACCTTCTAGCGCGAAGGAGAGCATCTTTTTCAGGGGATACTTGTTCTTCACGGCAAAGCGTTCTCCACGCTCATATTCCACGGTTCCAGTACGGTAACCGATCATGGGTACAATACCTCGAAGGAATAGGTTCACCTCATGAAACTGAGCCAGGCCCTCCAGAGCGCGCTTGGACATTAGCCGGTAATCGGCATGGTTGAATACCGTCTCTGCCCCAAGGAAGTTCATCAACTGGTAAAATGCTTCAACAGTAACTCGTTTAACAAAAAACATTTTGGACCACGGTTTACTTAAAAGTCCCTGGGCACTCTTTATCATTTGTACGCGGAAAGAATCTGGAGCATACAGCGTGGGGAAGCTGTTTGTTTCAATATCCCAGTTGATTGCTTTTCGTAGAAAACAAAAAAGGAGAGTATTTATGGGATTGTACAATATCATTAGCCGAGTCAACTCCTCGCTCTACCTCAACATCAATGGCTATGGGGCGGGTGCTCGGAAGAAGATCAATGTATATCCGGCAACGAGTTCCAATGATCAGGTCTGGTCCATTACAAATCCAAATTCTACGGCGCAGCAAGAGGTTGCCTCCAATTCTGGTCTGACGTATAAGCTGAATGCCAACCGGAACTACGACCCTTGGAGCTACGACCATTGGATCTGCGACCTCTACACGACCAATGCTGACACCTATCTGGTATTCGAAAAGACTAGCGTAAGCAACGTGTACCGCATCCGGCTTAACGGTGCCAGCACCAAGAACTATTATCTGACTGCCGCGGGCACTTCCGGGAGCCAGGTATACTTCAAGCCGAACCTGGGGACTTCCGATAAGACTCAGCAGTGGACTCTAAAATCCGTCTCTACGGCGTCCTCCTATCCGTATACCTATTCCACCAATACAAAGAATGGGATCAAACTCCATATTGTCGAGACCCCCGCGAGCACGATCGAGCTTGTCAACGTCAAGAAGAAAGACCAGGGCATCCCTGTGCCTTACTGCGGTTGCAATGGCGGCTTCTTCAACAATAATGGTGACAAGACGGATTGTGACACCCTTAACATTGCCCTGAATAACGGGGCGGCGGTAGGCCCGGGGGCTGCTGGAACCCGCAATACCTGCGGCCATGGCAATATCGCTTATATCGGCGGCCAGATCAAGTGCATTAGCGCATCTACGCAAAGCCAGCTGATCAGCTACCTTGGCGGCAAGCCCACATGGGCCCAGGGCGGCGGAATGCTTTACCTTGGAGACGCTAACTGGGAAACTAAATGGGACTTCCCCCATGCTCCCGATGCGCTCTCCACTGGTTGGACCGCCATGGTTGCCAATACGTCTACCAAGAAAGTTTATCTCTTTGTTACCCAGGATAACAACAACAAGTACCTCCGTGATTTCCGAACCGCTATTCAGCAGCACCTCGGAATTACGGACGGAAAATCTACGAACTACGTTGGCATCATGCTGGACGGCGGTGGGTCTTCCTGTTTGAGAGTGTACACTTCTTCCGGAAGCCGGGTTGGCCCTGATACGCCTAGGCCTCTCTGCCAGATCGTCTCCATTAAATACTAAGGCCCAAAAGATGATGGTGCCCGCATATCGAGAATATGTGGGCACCATCCCTGTTGCTAGAAACCTATCCCATCCATGATCTGTGACACATCGCCTTCTCCAGCCGAATTCCACGTCCAAAGCGTTCCGTCTTGTTTGAGCACGAGCGTATATTCAGCACCAGTAACCGCATATTCCACGTCCTCTATTACGGCTTCATAAGTGCTTCCACTATCGCTGACTGTTTCTACATAAAGAGTGCCGTCTGTCTGAACCGCGACGCCGGTCATTCCGCAGGCTACATCGTGCAGACGCAGCTCTGGCTCTGTTCTCTCCCCATCTTCCGTATATGTCCAGGTTACCATATCCCCATTGGTTAAAATCGCCATGCAGTTCTGAACATATTGAACGTCTTCAAGAATTTTTTCTGGGGTCGATGATACGACCCCCCACTCCCACAAAGTATGGTCTGCCTTGATAGCATATCCGCCATTCCTGTAGCAGACCGCATACAGCACATCGTCCATAATTTTTTCCGGCGGGGTATACTCTTGAGAAACGAGCTCATATACGCCAGGGACACCATTCCTGCCCATGCCCCAGCACCACAAACTGCCGTCGCCTTTCAAGGCAAGGCAATGCCATGCGGAAGTGGACGCCATAACCACATCTTCCATGAGGCGAACTGGCTGCTGTTTGTCTTCATCCGGGCCAAGGTGCCCGAAGTAATCCATCCCTATTCCCCAAAGAGTATTCTCTTTGTCAATCATAAGCGTAACCCATTGCCCGGATGATACCGCACGGATATCTGTCATAATCTCTCGCGGTTCTGTCACTGGGATATGGAGATCAGAGCCGCCTAGTGTACCGTTCTCATTATTCCCCCATCCGATAAGAGTTCCGTCCTTTCTGATGGCAAAATAAGTTTCAGAGCCACAGGCGAGCGGAACCGCCGGGGGTGTGACGGGGGCAGGCACTTCCATGCTCGGCTCTGTTGTGCCTATGGGTATAGGCGTCTCATCTAAGGGGCTACGTGGGGTGCAGGACGAGAGCAACAGGGCGATCAGAGGACCCAGGAGCAGGAGCGTGCCCAACCTCCATTTTTGTGATGTACGCATGCTTTCCTGAAGCATATACATATCACCTCTACTACAATATAATTTCGGGTTAAGACACGGCTGCAAGCCGTGTCTTTTGTCATCTCAAAACTGAAGCTGTAGAATGGAAGAGTAAATAGCCTCGCACGTATCACCTCGGTTCAGCATACTTGTAATTGAGTCCGTCAGCCGTTTCTCTCATTTCCGCCTGATCCTAATGTTGGCTGTGCACGGGAATGGCATCCATTTCACGATAACATTTCTATTTAGTAAGACTGTATCCTTTACAAAATGCAACAGCATTTTGGTTGTTTAGGGCAACCCGCCTCGCGCCAGAGTGCAAAAGGAGCGCCTGCGCTGATATGCTCCCTCTATGAGGGGCAGTGAAATAAAACACTGTGAATCATGGAGGGAGCATATCAGCGTGAACCGCTCCTTCACTGTCTGCTTTTATCCTGTAAGAGCTGATATGCGGTTTTGCGGGCACGGGTGAGGGCCATACGCAGGCTGGCCGGCTTTATGTTCAACTCCCGGGCCATCTCCGCAGCGGGCAGGTTCAGTATGTAGTGCCCTTCCAGCAGATAGCGGGTTCGCTCATCCAGCTGCGTCCAGATATGGGCCAACTCCTCCAGGTCTTCCTTTTTGATAATCTGAAGTTCTATCGCCCCTCCATCCATATTGGGGTCTTCGTACTCCATAAATTCCTGCAGGTCTGACGCAGAATGATGCCCAGAGTCCCGCAGGTAATTGCGGGCCTGATTCTTGGAAGCCGTTATAATATAGTTCACCAGATGACCCCGGTCTTTAAGGCGAAGCTCAGGAATTTTGTCAATCAGCCGAACCAGGGTTGACTGCATCACATCTTCTGCGGCCCATTGGTCATGGACCAGCTTGAAGATTTCATGGTACATCAGTCGATGGTAATCGACAAAGAGCTGCTCCATGAAAGTGCGGTCGTCATCATCCTCAATGACTAAGATACAGTAAGGGATCATTTTGCCTCCTTATAGTTGTACTGGCCCACAACCGTACTGAAGTGCAGATCCCGCAGCAGGAGACAGAGAGCTTTCTTACGATCCGGGGATAGTGTCTGCACGAGTTGGATCATTTCGCCAGCGGTCATGTCATCCAGCAGAGGCGCAGAAAATACGTCAGCGGGGAGATTGGAGGAACTGCGGCCCAGCAAATAATCGGTAGTGACGGAAAAATAGTCCGCTATTTTTATCAGCCGTTCCGCATCGGGCAGGTGACGGCCTTTTTCATAATTGGAAATTGTACCGGGGGTGACAAAAAAGAGCTTTGCCAGATCCCTTTGGGTAAGGCCACGGTCTTGGCGGAGCTCCGCCAAAATTTCTCCGAATTGCGCCATCTCGCACCTCAAAATTTCAGTTTGTTACTTATTATATATTTTCTGAAATTTATCCTGCAAAAATGATAGATTTCTAATATAATTTGTAGTATAATTCAAAATAATATAGTTTAACTATATTTTAGTTTAATACATTGCTATTTCTCTTGGATTGCACTCAAAATGGCCCGTTGCGCAAGCAGTTTTTGGGTGTCAGCTTTATGAATAGAGATACCAAGGAAAAATGTAGGGGCGTGGAACAATCGTGCTTGCGTTACTCACAGCAGCCATAGAAAATCCCGATGACCGGGAATTCATGACACAGTTTTACTTGGAATATGAGCGGCTGATGTATGCCACTGTACGGAAACGGCTCACGGATCCGGAGGCGGCCAAGGACATTGTCCAGGAATGTGTAATCAGGCTCATTCCAAAAATCCCGTTTTTAAGGCGGCAAGAGCGTTGCATAAAAGCCAGTTATGTTGTCTCTACAGTTAGAAACACCACCATCAACTATATGCGGAAACAGGGGCGCACAGATGGCAGGTGCTGTAGCCTGGAGGAACAGGAGGAGCAGGATATGGCCATTCCGGAGCCCTCGCTGGATGAGCGAATTATGCTTGCGGAGCAAAAAGAACGCCTGATGCAGATATGGAGTAGTCTGCCCGAAGAAGATCGGCTGCTATTGGAGGGAAAGTACATTTTGGGCTATACGGATGCCGAGCTGGCCGACATGCTGGGGTGCAAGAAGAGCAGCGTCCGCATGAAGCTGACTAGAGCCCGGCGGCGGGCATTCCAGCTTATGACAGAGGAAGAAGGTGACAAAGTATGACCAGGCGTGAAGAATTGCAGGAGGCCTATGAGGACGCCATGTTCGCCCTCCTGATGGACTACGTGGCGGAATCTGAAGGGGAAAAAGCTCTGGAGGAGAACCGTGTACTTCAAGAGGATCCAGACGCGGAGGTTCCCCAGGAGGTACGCCGGGCGTGTCTGAAAGAGATCCACCGCGCTTTTCGGAAAAAGTCTGCCCGATCTGTGGGGCGGATCACGGTAAGGGTGATCAACAAGGTCGCCCTTGTTGCGCTGTTGGGTACACTGCTTTTCTCGACTGCCTTCGCTATATACCCAGAGTTTCGGGTTGGCACCCTCAATATGCTAATTGATACGGTAAATGAAGGTGTGAGCTTTCGGATTTCTACACAGCCTGTTTCAGAACGGGCTGGCCTGGAGGATCTCTATCCTAACCTTATACCGGATGGCTATGAACTGATAGATGAAGGCGCTTTCGCGGGTACGTATTGGGTGGATTACCAAAACAGCCCGGGCGATCGCTTGGAGATTGAGCTGTCTCCAAGTGGACACTTTGATACAGAGGGCGCGGAGCTGGAACCAACACAAATTCAAGGACTTCCTGCGTATATCATTGACCAGCTCAGCCTAGAGGGAGATAACCATGGTATTATTAAGGTGATTGTTCTCAATGAGGCGGAGGGATATATACTCAGTGTGATTTCGATTCCGCACTCAACCACGGCTCCGCCCCCCATCAGCCGTAATGGCATTGTCCACATCACAGAGAGTATTTTTGAATAATCTCTGTTGCACGTCAAATGAACTGGTGTCTCCTATAATGGGTATGGCCCACATCAAAATACAGGAGGCATACAAACATGGGAAAGAAATATCTTGGCAAGACAATGCTTCTGATTGCATTATCTGCCGCTTTACTCGGAGGAACTTTACCGGCGCAGGCCGTAGAAATACTCCCGAATGAACCTGTCATGGTTCAACCTCGCGAGATTGGCATTGCAAAAATGGATTGCCGGCTTGAGATTTCTTCCAACGGAAACGCAAGCTGTTTGGGTGATGTCTCTATGAAGGCGGGCTATGACTCGGAAATTACCCTTGCCCTTCAGAAGAGCACAAACGGGAGAAACTGGTCCAATGTTGCCAGTTGGACGGGCAGCGGCAGTGATACACTGACAAAAAGCCGCTTTGTTACTTCCGGCTATGACTATCGATGTAAGTTGACTGTCAAGGTCTATAACTCCGCAGGGAAATATGTGACCACCTATACCCAATATTCTGATACTATTTCCTACTGATTATATACATAGAGAGGCGGGCACCCAATTAGGGTGCCCGCCTTCTCCTTCGGCATTGGAAATGCTGGCGCGGTCGGAAAAAGAGCTGATTCTGGCAATTTACTTCGACGGACTAACAGAGCGTCAACTTGCAAGTCAGACTGGGCTGCACTACATGACCGTACACAGCCGAAAAATCCGCATCCTGCAAAAACTAAAAAATTTGCTGAAAAAGTAAAAAAGTTTCGTGCGACCCCCTCACTCAGTGCCTATATAGAGTGAGGGGGTTCTTCAAAGCCCCGGCCTGTCCTTTGAGAACTTCATATCCGGCAGCGGGATACGTCCGCTGACGAGAGGCTCTCCAGGAGGAGGGCTGAAGCGACGCTGGAGGATGCGCCAAGACCACCTGTACAGATGCGATTATCTGTATTAAAGACGGCCAAGAAAGGTGCAGAGCGGTGCCCATCCGTCCACAAAGCAGCCTGTGGCGGGCTGTTTCGCATTGCGGCTGGCTTATCCGGCCCGACCCTCGTCAGCAATCTGATAATGATACTCCTGTCCAGCCACAGCCCCGGGTAAAACCGGGATCAAGCAATGGGGGCAGCTCGGAGAGATCCTCGGAGGGATGAGATTCCCGTGATGTGTGCCAACACAGTCCGTCTGCTGCCGCCCAGGGCCCGGGAAGTAGTGTCGAATAGGGCCAACCAGCGAAATGTATTTTTGAGAGAATTAGCGGGGGCCGTTCTGCGGCCATACGCCTCATAACGGCCCCCATTTGAAAATGGAGATATGAAATGAACCACAACATTAACTATATCGGGATGGTGAACCTCCTTCATCACCTCCAGAATGTCGGCCTTGTTAGTCGGAAGGAGGCCGGGAGGACCGCGGCCCGGCTCCGTGTAGAGACCGGGGCGGACGTCATATTTTCTCCCTGATTTTTGTTGCGTTTGGATATGGATATTTTGCGGAAGTGCTGGTATTGTGTGTTGCTGACAGGAGATATAGAGAGGCGATTTCGTGGACGAACAGAAGAAAACTAGTGGTTCCCTGGCATTGAACAGCACGCCCCGGGTGATCACCATCGCGCCCAGCACCCCAGTCAGGGATCGAAAGCTGCGGGTGGCGGCCTACGCCCGGGTGAGCTCCAGCTCGGAGGATCAGCTCAACTCCTTTGCCGCTCAGAACGCCCACTATACAGAGCTCATCACAGCCAACCCGGAGTGGGAGTTCGTGGACGTGTACGCGGACAAGGGCATCACTGGCACCTCAGCGGAGAAGCGTGACGACTTCCAACGGCTCCTGGCGGGCTGCCGGCGGGGCCGGGTGGATAAGATCCTGGTGAAATCCTCCTCCCGATTTGCCAGGAACGCCAAGGAGTGCCTGAAGGCCATCCGGGAGCTGAAGGCCCTGGGGGTAGGGGTACGGCTTCGAGGAACAGGGTATCGACACCTCTGAACTGGCCGGCGAGCTTCTCACCGCCATCTTTGCCATGATGGACCAGAAGGAGAGCGAGAACATCTCGGACAACCTCCGGTGGAGTATCGATATGCGGATGCGCACGGGGAAATACAATGCCTGCTTCGCCCCGTTTGGATACCAACTTGTGGGCGGAAAACTGGAGCTGATCCTTGAGCAGGCGCCGATTATCCGGTATATCTATGACGCCTACCTGGCAGGCAAGACGGCGGAGGACATCGCAGCGACGCTGAATCTGTTCTCTGATGACCGCCCTTGGAAGCCACAGCGGATCGACTACATCCTCACCAATGAGCGGTACAGCGGCAATGCCCTTCTGCGGAAGCGATACACGACGGATACTATACCCCGCAAAGTGAAGCGCAACCGTGGAGAGAGGCCCATGTGTTTTGTGGCAGGAATCAATGAAGCAGTGGTTTCGCAAGAGATATTCGATAAGGCGCAGGAACTGCGCAAAAAACGATGGGAAAACCGCCTTGTCGACCCTGACATTTTTATATCCCGCCAAAACGAGCTGGCGGAACAGCTCCGCGCCGCAAAGCTGGAGAAGGAACGGTTCCTGAAGGCCGAGGAGGATCAGACGATCCAACAGACTCAGGAGCTGATTGAAACCCTGGAGGCTGGGCCGGACTTCCTGGACGCCTTCGATGGGGAGCTGTTCCGCGAGCTCGTGGACAAGATTATCGTGGAGAGCAATGACCGTCTACGGTTCCGGCTGGTCAATGGCCTGGAGCTGACAGAGCCCATAGAACGGACGGTGCGGTGATGGGGAGCAACCGGAAACGGCCCTTCGGCTACAAAATGGAGTTCGGGGAGATCGTGCTCCACCCGGCAGAGGCGGAGACGGTGCGCTGGATCTACGACAGCTACCTGGCCGGGGCCAGCTACAACGCTCTGGTGGACAAGCTCCGGGAGCGGGGGATTTCCTATGACGGGGACAAGCCCTGGAACAAGAATATGGCGGCCCGCATCCTGGCAGACCGCTGGTACACCGGCGAGGGTGGATTCCCGTCCATCATCCCGGAGGGGCAGTTCCACATGGTGCAGGTACGGCGGCAGGAGCGGACAATGCCCTGCCAAAAGAGCCCAGCCCAGAAGGAACTGCGGAAGCTGTGCGGCGGCAGCCCGCCGGCCTGGGTGGAACGGCAGGTGCTGGGCCTCCTGAACCGCCTGATCCAGTGTCCAGAGCGTATCACCTGCTCCGTGTTGGAGGATAAGCCACCACCAGAGGTGACGAAGCTGCGCCGGGGGCTGGACGAGCTCCTGCACCGCCCGCCAGTAGACGAGGTTCAGGCCAGAGAACTGGCCTTCCAGCTGGCAACCCTCCAGTTAAATGCCATCGGGCCGGAAGAGTATGAAACCCTCCGCCTTCGGAGGCTGTTTCAGGGATGGGCACCCATGGCAGAACTGGAGCAGGAATTGCTCCATGAGAGCGTCCGCCGCATCGCCGTCAGCAACGGGACAGTCACCGTCCTGCTAAAAAATAACCAGACCTTGGAAGGAGAAAATTACACATGAACGATACCGTGCCCAATGTCATCGTCATCCCAGCCAAAGTGGAAACACCCCAGGAACAGGATAAAAAGCGCCACCTGCGGGTGGCCGCCTACTGCCGGGTGTCTACGGACAGCGAGGAGCAGCTCTCCAGCTATGAAAACCAGCTCTCTTACTACACGGAGAAAATCATGAAGGAACCGGGCTAGACCATGGCCGGGGTATTCGCAGACGAGGGCATCACCGGCACCTCCACCTGCAAGCGGAAGGCGTTCCTGCGGATGATCCGCCAGTACAGGCAGGGGAAGATCGACATGATCCTGGCTAAATCCGTCTCCCGCTTCGCCCGCAACACCGTGGACACCCTCAACTTCACCCGGGAGCTGCGGAGCCTGGGTATCCCAGTGGTCTTCGAGGAGCAGAACATCAACTCCATCTACCCGGAGAGCGAGTTTCTGATCACCCTGCACGGGGCTTTCGCCCAGGCCGAGAGCGAGAGCACCAGTAGCCGGGCGCGCTGGGGCAAGCGTCAGGCCATGAAATCCGGCCATGTCGCCATGCAGTACAAGCAGCTGCTGGGCTATGAGAAGGGCCCCGACGGCAAGCCAAGGATCGTGCCGGAGCAGGCGGAGACCGTCCGCTTCATCTATGACCGCTATCTGGCCGGGGACAGCATCCGGGAGATCAAGGCGGCCCTGGAGGGCCAGGGAATTCCCACGGTCTCCGGAAAAGCAGAGTGGATGGCATCCCATATCAGGAGCATCCTGACCAACGAGAAATACTGCGGGGACGTCCTGCTCCAGAAGAACTTCATCCAGGACTGCATCAGCAAGAAGGTGATCCCCAATACCGGACAGCTCCCCAAATACCTGATTCAAAACCACCATGAGGGTATCGTCAGTCGGGAGACCTTCGACGCTGTCCAGCTGGAGATGGCTCGGCGGAACGCCAAGGCGGGCGACACGCGAAAGAGCACCCCCACCGGCCGGGGCAAGTACAGCGGCAAGCATGTCCTCAGCAAACTGCTGTTCTGCGGGGAGTGCGGGACGGCCTACCGGCGGTGCGTGTGGACTCAGCGCGGAGTCAAGCGCCCCGTATGGCGGTGCGTCAGCCGCCTGGACTATGGGAAGAAGTTCTGTACCCAATCCCCCACCCTGGACGAGGAACCGCTCCAGCAGGCCATCCTGGCCGCCGTCAATGCCGTCATGCTGGACCGCGATACCCTGGCCCGGCAGCTTACCGCCGTCATGGAGTGGGAGCTGGCCCCGATGCTGGGTGAGAGTATGAGCCTGGCGGACATCGACCGGGCCCTGGAGGAACTGAGCAGCCAGTTCAACAGCCTGCTGGCCGAGGCGTCAGCCAACCCAGCAGAGGACTACACGGAGCGGTTCCGGGAGCTGTCCGAGTCCACCACCCGTCTCAAAGAACGGAAGGCACAGCTGGAGGGGGCCTGCCAGGAACAGGGTCGGCTCCAGAACCGCCTGCGGGCGGTCTCGGCCGCCATGGAGCATATGACAGCGGCACTGACAGAGTGGGATGAGGAGGTCATCCACCAGCTGCTGGAGAAGGTGACGGTACTCTCCCAGGAGAAGATCCGGGTGACCTTCCGGGATGGCCGGGAGATCGAGCAGTATGTGGCACAGCCAAAAAGGAGGAAGCTTGCATGAAGATCTTCGCTACAGGCGATACCCACTGGAATTTTGAGCGGTTTCGCCCGGAATACTTCCCGGAGGGCCAAGAGCTCACCAAGAAAGATGTGGTACTCCAGCTGGGAGACTTCGGCGGCGTGTGGTTCGGGGATAAACGGGATGACGAGGCCCTGGACACCCTGCTGCAAACCGAACTGCCGGAGGCGGAATTGTACCTTGAGATTGGCAGGGCCATCTGTGCTCGCCCGGAGAAGGGCGCGGCGGTAATGGCCGCTGAGTATCTCCAGGCCAACTACCCCGAGTGCGGGGGCTTCTCCCCCAGAAACCTGCGCCGGATGAGGGAGTTCTACCGAGCCTACGCAGATAGCCGGGGACTGCGGGCGCTGGCCCTAAAGCTGGGCTGGACGCAGAATGTGGCCATTCTGGAGGGCTGTGAAGGCAGCCAGGAACGCACATGGTATCTCCGGGCCGCTCTGGAGCACCGCTGGACCAAGTCCGAGCTGCTGGAACAGATCCAGGCTGGGGCATGGCTGCAATCCACACTCGACGAACAGACGGATTCCTGCTATACTGAAGAAAATACAGAGAGTGTGGAGTGTCTGGAGCATGAAGAAAATCCTTTTTGTGTGTCACGGCAATATTTGTCGGAGCCCGATGGCCGAGTATGTCATGAAAGATCTGGTGAAAAAAGCGGGCCTGGAGGCCGAGTTTCAAATCGCCTCGGCGGCTACCAGCCGGGAGGAGATCGGCAACCCGGTCTACCCGCCGGCCCAGCGGAAGCTGGCGGAGCACGGCATATCCTGCGAGGGCCACGCCGCCCGGCAGCTCTGCAACCGCGACTACGAGGAGTACGACCTGCTCATTGGGATGGACAAGGCCAACCTCCACAATATGTTCCGCATCTGCGGCGGCGATTTTAACAACAAGATGCATCTCCTGCTGGAGTACGCCGGCCGACCGGATCAAGAGGTGGCGGACCCCTGGTATACGGGAGACTTTGATTCCACCTGGCAGGATGTGCTGGAGGGGTGTGAGGGACTTTTAGACAATTTAATGTAAAAAGGTTGAACCAAAGTCGATGAACTGATTGTCTGCGAAGCAAAAGTCGGTATCCAATGGAAAATGGAACGGGACAACTATGCCAGCCTGAGATATTGCAAATGTAAAGGGTCATCAAAAAAACTGAACACCGTTATATTGCTGGCATTAAGGTTTCTCCTACGCCAAAACGTTCGTACAGCATAAAAGTATCGTCAATCAAAAGGAAAGGTATGTCCTAATAAAAATATTTAGATTGGAGTTTTTCCTGGAGCCCGCCGGAGTCCATAGATTCCGGCGGGTATTTTTTGCAGTTCCCACACTCTGGGAACTGCTGGAGAGCATACTCATAATGTCCCTGATCACCGGAGTTGAGTCCTGGACTCGGCAATTATGCTTGTACTGGAGAGGGCTGGATAGCAGTAAGAAGCCATGCATGGCTGGAATGGGAAGACAAAAATTATGCATACTATGGCAGAAAAATAGGGTGACAGGACGAAATATTCCATTGTGGCAGCGCCGGTTTGGTGCTATTTTGATAACAGCACACATAAAACGGGGGTGATACGCAGATGTGGATTTTGGAGGAAGGACAGATTTTGCCCTATCTGCGCAGCCATTACCCTGTGTTTGACCAATCGGGACCGGTTGATATCCAGTGCATAGGCGCACTGGAAGGAGAGGAGAAGCCTCGGGAACCGGATGAAGGCGGGCTGATCAACTATATATTTCGGGTTTCCAACGGGAAGCAGTCTGTCATCGTGAAGCAGGGGCGTTCCGCCAGCCGGAAGAACGACAAAATAGTTCTGCCCATATGGCGGAATCGTCAGGAATATGAGACGCTCCGGCTTCGCCATGCCATTGTACCCCAGTACACGCCGGAGACCTATTATGTGGACTGGGAGAACGCAATTTTTCTGATGGAGGATGTGTCTGATCTCGCTCAGGTTCGGAAGCTGCTCTGCTCGGGAGTCATGCTACCCAGACTGGCGGAGCAGGTGGGGGAATTTGTTGCGGCGAGCACCTTTTACTGCTCGGAGTTTTATCTGGAAGCAGACCTGTTTCGAAGACTTTCTGCACGCTTCCGCAACAGCGATATGCGGTCCATCATGGAAGACGGGGTGTTCCTGCGGGATGCACCCTACCTCACCCATAATGGAAACCCGGTGCTCAAACAGCTTATTGACCGGGATGAGAGCATCAGGGTTTGCTGCTACGAGCTGCGCCACAAATTTATGACCCGGGGAGAGGCTCTGATACATGGGGATCTGCATACGTCCAACGTGTTTGCAGACGAGGAGCGGCTCAAGGTTATTGACATGGAGTATACCTTTGCCGGACCGCTCTGCTATGATATCGGATACTTTGCGGCCAGCCTGCTGACCCAGTACTGCACAGCGTGTTTCCGGCCGTTCCCATCGGAAGGGGCGCGCCGTACCTTTCTCTCCTATCTCCTCTCCAGCCTGCTGGAGCTCTACTACTCCTTTGTGGAGCACTTTACGGAGTTTTGGAGAGAGGATGCAAAGCCGATTTATCAGAGATCGGGCGGGTTTTGTGAGCACCTAGCCCGTGGGTTTCTGCCGGATGTGCTTGGGTTTGCGGCGGTGCCCTGTTTCCCCCAGATTACAACATCTCTGACCCCGGAGTTCGCTCAGTTGGACGGGAAGGCCAGAGGACAGGCGCATGAGCTCTGCCTGGTGCTCAGCCGGTACCTTCTGCTTGAGCGGGAGCGGTGGGATACGATGGAGGATGCGGTTCAGGCCATCGGAGCGGTTACGCAAATTTACCTGGATTGCCTGGAATAAACGCAGCAAATTAAGACACATGGCGGGCTTGCCATGTGTTTTTTTCTCAAAAAAGTAATTATTTGGATAAAGTGGTGTTGCTCAAATGGACTTTTTTGTTATAATAGAGAAAAAACATGGCTGGTGCGCAAGTGGGTACCCACTTGCGCTACCGGATATCCGGTAGAGTAAAACCCTTTGTCTGCGCCGGGAGATGGGGCGGAACGGAAAATTGAGAAGGAGGATAGAGGGGCATGGAGGACGCAAGAAAATTGTCCGATTTTATTGATCTGGACCTGCTGCAGAACATCCAGGATAATTGCTCAAAAGCGATGGGCCTTGCATTTATCACGGTGGATTACAAAGGCATACCCATTACCAAATACAGCGGCTTCACATCTCACTGCATGCTGGGGAGACAGGCAAAGGGATTTGCAGAGATGTGTGAGCAATGCGACGCGCACGGCGGACTTCACGCCGCGATCACCGGACAGCCGTACATTTACCGCTGCCACGCCGATCTGGTGGATTTCGCGGTTCCTCTCATTGTCAATGGAAGCTATATGGGGGCGGTGCTGGGCGGGCAGGTGCGGCTACAGGAGGAGAGCGAGCGGGAGCTGGAGCACATCCTCCCACAGCGTCCCAATTGGAAACGGGATAAGGAATGGGAGGAGGCTTACCAGAAGCTGGAGGTCGTCACCTATGAAAAAGTGGAGGCATCTGTAAAGCTGCTGCGCGACATCATCGTGACATTTGTGGAAAGGCGGACTGGAAAGGGGGCGGATGGAGTCCTGAGAGAGAAGGAAAAGCAGCTCTCGGAGGAGCGGGCGGCCCGTCTGGACCTGGAAAAGCAGGTACAGAAGCAGGAGAGCAATACGGCCCGCCGCAGGACAGAGCTCCACTACTTCTTTTTTGTCATGAACATTATCTCAAAGTTAGCCTATGAGGAGAAGGCGGCCAAAACAGAGGCGGTTTCATACGATTTTGCAGACATGATGCGTTATGCAGCGGGGGCAGAGCAAAAAATTTCCACCTTGGGGGAAGAACTGAACTATATCGGGGCGCTTCTTCGGATACGGAAGGCTTGGGTTCGGGACAAGTTAGCCTATACTATTTCTGTCCCGGAGCAGTATCATCAGGTATCCTGTCCCTTTATGGTATTGCAGCCCATTGTGGAGTGCGCTCTGGAGGGGGCCGAAACGGAGGCTGCGGAGCCCAGAAAGCTGGATTTCTATGCGGAGGAGGAGAACGGCAGGCTGCTGTTTCAGATTCTCAGCAATGACACCAGCCGCTCGGTGGAGGAGCTGACGGAGGAGTTATCCGGGGCGGCGGAAGAGGGATACTTTCATACAGGCGGTGTGGACCGCCTGTTGAAGCAGACGCTGGGAGGGGGATACCGCCTGATGGTCAACCGGCGGAGAGACGGGCGGGCCGGTGCAGCGGTCAGCTTTTACCTGCCGCTGGAGCGGAACGGATAGCCGGCTCAAGAGTGCTGTAAACGGGAAGGAGCTGCCGCATGAAGCAGATTCTGGTTTTGATTGAAAACGAGTTGGAGCAGAGCATTACAGGGGATATTCTGCGCTCCGGGCTGGGGGCTGAGGCGGAAATCACCCTCACAGCCGGGGCGGAGCAGGCCATCCAGCAGCTTCAGAGCGGAGCGGTGGATCTCTTCATTGCGGATGTTGAACGGTTTGACGTGGCCCACTGCAATATGGTCACCACGGCGCGAAAGACGGCCCCGGACACTCCGATCCTGGTTACATCGGTGGGGACGCAGGAGGAAATCGCAGGGTATGTCTGGCGCCTCGGCGTCCGGGATTATCTGCTCAAGCCGTACCGGCCCACGTGGTTGTTGGCTGCGGTGCGCGCCTTGGTGCGTAAGGAGCGCAGCGGCGGATGCGCCGCCGACCAGCAGGAGATTTACCTGAGGCGCCTGACGGAGCACCTGCAGAGATTCCAGTATAAAAAGTGCACCGATGCCGCAAGAGAATACCTTGATTTGCTCTATCAAAGTACTGATAATAAGGGTGTTATCCGCACGAGTGCGGTCCGCTTTGCGGAGGGAGTGGCGAAAGCCGGAATCCCGTTCAGCAGGACCACCCAGTGGAAGCTGTCGGGAAGTCTGGAGCACTTTCGGGTCCGCTTTGACCAGCAGGAGCGGAAATATGCAACCTATGAGTTTATTGTCCGGATGCTGGACACGATCTTTGACGCCATAGAGAAGAGCGGGCTGTACGAGGTAGACAGCGAGCAGAAGATTCTGAATTACATTGACCGGAATATCCGGCGGGGGGTCAGCCTGGATGAGGCGGCGGAGTACGCGAATATGAGCTCGTGCTATTTCAGCAAGCTCTTTAAGCGGATGACCGGGAAAAACTATATTACTTATGTGACGGACAGCCGAATTGAAATGGCGAAGCGCATGCTGGTGGACACGGAAATGCCGGTCATCAATATCGCCTATGAGCTGTCCTATAACGAGACAAATTATTTCAGCAAGGCGTTCAAGAAAAAGGTGGGAGTGACACCCAGCGAATACCGGACAGCCCATTCCGAGCTGTTCAGGGAGCAGGGGGCGGGCTGATACCGGCCGCGCAGACGCCTTGCAGCGCCGGAAAGGGTGGAGAAACATGGAGGAATTCAGCTTCAGCACCAGAATCTTTTTTGGTGAGGGCGCGCTGGAACGCCTGCGCCGGGTGCAGGACAAAAAAGTTATGATTGTGACCGACCGTTTTATGGCGGGCATCGGTGTGCCGGATAAGGTGGCGGGGCACCTGACCCGGTGCCAGGTATCTGTATTTGACGGCGTGGTGCCGGACCCCCCCATCGAGGTGGTGGCGGCCGGCGTCCAGGCCCTTCAGGACTGCGGCGCGGAGGTCATGATCGCCGTGGGCGGCGGCTCCACCATTGACGCGGCCAAGGCCATCCGGGCGGTGGCGAAGGAGACTCTGCACATCGACACAGACCGGTGGGAGTGCTTTGCCGTGCCCACCACCAGCGGTACCGGCTCGGAGGTCACGGACTACGCCGTGATCACCGACCGGGCAAAGGGAATCAAGTATCCGCTGGACAGCCAGGCGCTCCGCCCGCCGGTCGCCATTCTGGACCCGGAGCTTACAGTTTCCGCCCCGGCCTCGGTAACGGCCGACGCAGGTATGGATGTGTTGACCCACGCGCTGGAGGCATACGTCTCCAAGGGAGCCAACGATTTCTCCGACGCGCTGTGTGAGAAAGCGGTTTCTCTGGTGTTTCGCTTCCTGCCGCTGGCCTTTCAGGACGGCACAAACCTGCTGGCCCGGGAAAAGATGCACAACGCCTCCTGTATGGCGGGCCTGGCGTTCAACTCGGCGGGGCTGGGGCTGAACCACGGCATGGCCCACGCCATCGGCGCCAAGCTCCACATCGCCCATGGCCGTATCAATGCCATGCTGCTGCCGCATATCATTACGTTCAACGCCGACTTGGGACGGATTCGGAACGGCGAGTACGCCCTCGCAGCAAAAAAGTATCAGCGCATGGCAAAGGTTTTGGACCTGCCGGCCCCCAGTGTGCGGCTGGGCGTGACCAACCTTCTGCGGGAGGTGGAGCGCCTGAACCGCACCCTGAAGATCCCGGCCTCCCTGAAGGAGTGGGGAGCGGAGCCCTCCAAGGTGAAGGAGCTGCGCGGGGAGATTGTTTCCGCTGCCCTGGCGGATGCCACCACCGCCACCAATCCCAGACCGGCTGCGGCGGAGCATGTGGAGGCTCTTTTGAATAAGGTTATGGGGGGATAATCCCGGAGCGAGAAGCGGCACCACTCTATTTACAAAAAAGCACCCGAAGGGGTGCTTTTTTGCGTTGTTTATAGGAAAAGCAAACAAACAGGCTTTGAACAGGTGGAGGACTTCCGACAAAAAAGTATATATGGCAGCCAAGAAAACAGGGGAGTGTTTCCGGTATAATTTCGCCAGAAAGCGTGCGAATGCTGTTTCAGGCGCGCCGCGGACCACAATAAGGAGGTAGTAATATGCAACAGGAAGCCCTCGGAATGGTAGAGACGAAGGGCCTGGTTGGCGCCATTGAGGCCGCCGATGCCATGGTCAAGTCCGCCAATGTCAGTCTGGTTGGCTACGAGAAGATCGGTTCCGGCTTGGTTACCGTGATGGTGCGCGGCGACGTGGGCGCCGTCAAGGCGGCCGTGGACGCCGGGGCCTGCTCCGCCGAGAAGGTGGGCGAGGTCGTGGCCCAGCACGTCATCCCCAGACCCCACACCGACGTTGAGAAGATCCTTCCCCATATGGCGTAACCGACATAACGGAAACTTAAATTAGAGTTCGGAGGGAACATAGATGAAAGACGAACTGATCAGCAAGGTCATGGACGAGGTCATGAAGAAGATGGGCGCGTCCGACGCGACTTCCGCCCCCGCCGCCGCGTGCTGCAGCAATGCCAGCGCGAACTGCAACCTGACGGAGTTTGTGGGCACCGCCATCGGCCACACCATCGGCCTGGTGATTGCCAATGTGGACCACCAGATCCACGAGAAGATGGACATTGATCCCAAGTACCGCTCCATCGGTATCATCGGCGACCGTACCGGCGCCGGTCCCCAGATTTTTGCCGCTGACGAGGCGGTGAAGGCCACCAACTGCGAGATCGTGAAGATCGAGCTGCCCCGTGATACCGAGGGCGGCGCCGGCCACGGCTCCCTGATCATCTTCGGCGCCGAGGACGTGTCCGATGCCCGCCGCGCCGTTGAGGTCTGCCTGCGGGAGGTGGAGCGCACCATGGGCGACGTATACGGCAGCCCCGCCGGCCACCTGGAGTTCCAGTACACCGCCCGCGCCAGCCACGCCCTGAACAAGGCCTTCGGCGCTCCCATCGGCAAGGCCTTCGGCATCACCGTCGGCGCTCCCGCCGCCATCGGCGTGCTGCTGGCCGATACCGCCGTGAAGGCCGCCACCGTGGACGTGGTGGGCTACAGCTCCCCCGCCAACGGCGGCACCAGCTTCTCCAACGAGGTCATCCTGACCTTCACCGGCGACTCCGGCGCCGTCAAGCAGGCCATCATCGCCGCCCGCGATGTGGGCATGCAGGTGCTGAAGACCCTGGAGCCCAGCGTGGAGCTCAAGTCCACCACCACCCCCTATATTCTGTAATTGCCGGGAAGGAGTCAGACAGCTATGAAGTCAAAACGTTTTGAAGTTCTGGCCGCCCGTCCGGTCAATCAGGACGGCTACGTACAGGAGTGGCCTGAGGTGGGCCTGATCGCCATGAACAGCCCCTTCGACCCCAAGCCCAGCATCAAGATTGAGAACGGCGTCATCACCGAGATGGACGGCAAGTGCCGCGCCGATTTCGATATGCTCGATACCTTCATCGCCGACCACGCCATCCGCCTGGGCAACGCGGAGAAGGCCATGGCCATGGATTCCCTGGAGATCGCCCGCAAGATCGTGGACATCAACGTCTCCCGTGAGGAGATCCTGGACATCACCCTGTCCCTGACCCCCGCCAAGCTGACCGAGGTCGTAGGCAAGCTGAACATCGTGGAGATCATGATGGGCATGACCAAGATGCGCGCCCGCATGATGCCCGCCAACCAGTGCCACGTCACCAACGTGCGCGACAACCCGGTTCAGATCGCGGCGGATGCCGCCGAGGCCGGCGTCCGCGGCTTCGCCGAGATGGAGACCACCGTGGCCGTCGCCCGTTACGCCCCCTTCAACGCCATGGCCCTGTTCGTGGGCGCCCAGGTGGGCCGCCCCGGTGTCATGACCCAGTGCGCCCTGGAGGAGGCCACCGAGCTGCAGCTCGGCATGCGCGGCTTCACCACCTACGCGGAGACCATCTCCGTCTACGGCACCGAGCCCGTCTTCATGGACGGCGACGACACCCCCTACTCCAAGGCGTTCCTGGCCAGCTGCTACGCCAGCCGCGGCCTGAAGATGCGCTTTACCTCCGGCACCGGCTCCGAGGTCCAGATGGGCTATGCCGAGGGCAAGAGCATGCTGTACCTGGAGGCCCGCTGCCTGGCTGTCACCAAGGGCGCCGGCGTGCAGGGTACGCAGAACGGCTCCGTGTCCTGCATCGGCGTGCCCGCCGGCGTACCCGGCGGCATCCGCGCCGTGGCCGCTGAGAACCTGATCGCCATGCTGCTGGATCTGGAGTCCACCACCTCCAACGACCAGACCTTCACCCACTCCGACCTGCGCCGCGTGGCCCGTACCGTGCCTCAGCTCTTCTCCGGCACCGATTACATCTGCTCCGGCTACTCCGCCACCCCGAACTACGACAACATGTTCGCCGGCTCCAACTGGGACGCCGAGGACTACGACGACTGGACCATCATCCAGCGCGACATGAAGATCGACGGCGGCCTGCAGCCCGTCCGCGAGGAGGACGTGCTCAAGGCCCGCAACAAGGCTGCCCGCGCCCTGCAGGGCATGTTCCGTGAGCTGGGCCTGCCCGAGATCACCGACGCCGAGGTGGAGGCCGCTACCTATGCCAACGGCTCCAACGACATGCCCGAGCGCAACGTCAACGAGGATCTGAAGGCCATCGAGGACATGATGGCCCGCAAGGTGACCGGCGTTGACTTCGTGAAGGCGCTGGACCGCGCCGGCTTCCCCGATGTGGCCCACAACATCTACAACATGCTTCGCCAGAAGGTGGCCGGCGACTACCTGCACACCGCCTCCATCTTCGACGAGCAGTTCCACGTGCTCTCCGCCGTCAATGTGCCCAACGAGTATCACGGGCCCATGACCGGCTACCAGATCAGCGAGGAGCGCTGGAACCAGCTGAAGAACATTCCCAACGCCATCCGTCCGGAAGATATCTAAGAGGGGTGAAGCAGTCATGACGTTTGATGAAAACACGCTGCGCAGTGTAATTGAAGAGGTCCTGAAGGAGATGGGCGAGGTGAGCGGCACCGCCGCCGCCCCCGCTGCGGCGCCTGTCGCCGCGGCCGCGGGCAAGCTGACCATCACCGAGAATGGCGAGGCCCGGAAGGGCACCGCCGCCGACGAGGTGGTCATCGGCCTGGCGCCCGCCTTCGGCACCAAGCAGGTTAAGACCATTATCGACCTGCCCCATGACAAGGTGCTCCGCGAGATCATCGCCGGCATCGAGGAGGAGGGCCTGAAGTGGCGCATCATCAAGGTGTACCACACCTCCGATGTTTCCTTCATCGCCCATGTGGCCGCCGAGTACTCCGGCTCCGGCATCGGTATCGGCATCCAGTCCAAGGGCACCACAGTTATCCACCAGAAGGACCTGCCCAACCTGTCCAATCTGGAGCTGTTCTCCCAGGCGCCTCTGATCGACCTGGAAACCTACCGCAAGATCGGCAAGAACGCCGCCAAGTACGCCAAGGGCGAGTCCCCCACGCCGGTTCCCACCAGGAACGACCAGATGGCCCGCCCCACCTATCAGGCGCTGTCCGCCCTGCTCCACATCAAGGAGACTGAGCTGGTGGACAACAACAAGAAGCCGCAGGCCGTTACGGTCTCGTTCCAGTAAAGGAGGCAGCACGTTTTATGGATCAGGAACTTTTGATGAAGCAGATCGTGGAGCAGGTTATGGCCGCCATGAAGAACGGCACGCCCGCTTCCGCGCCCGCCGCCGCTTCCAACTGCGGCTCCAAGGTCACCGCGGCCAACTATCCTCTGGCCGAGAGCATGGCCGACCAGATCAAGACCCCCACCGGCAAGGACTTCACCTCTCTGAGCTATGAGAAGGTCATCAACGGCGAGCTCTCCGCCGACGACATGCGCATCGCGCCCGAGACCCTGGAGATGCAGGCCCAGGTGGCCGAGTCCGTCCACCGCGAGGCCTTTGCCGGCAACCTGCGCCGCGCAGCCGAGCTCATCGCCGTGCCCGACGACCGCCTGCTGGAGATCTACAATGCCCTGCGTCCCTACCGCTCCACCAAGCAGGAGCTGCTGGACATCGCCGGCGAGCTGGACGGCAAGTACGGCGCCAAGACCGCCGCTTCCCTGGTGCGGGAGGCTGCCGAGGTTTATGAGAAGCGCGGCCGCCTGAAGAAGTTCTAATCATACTCCAGAGTCAGGAGGCCCCAGAATGAAACTGGTCGCAGGCATTGACATCGGAAACGCGACAACAGAGACAGCATTGGCCCGCATCGAGGACGGTCACGCGGTCTTTCTGGCCAGCGGAACCGTCCCCACCACGGGCATCAAGGGGACCCGCCAGAACATCAACGGCATCTTTCACTCCCTGACCAACGCCTTGGAGAAGGCCGGGCTGGAGTTCAAGGAGCTGTCGGAGGTGCGCCTGAACGAAGCCGCCCCCGTCATCGGCGATGTGGCCATGGAGACCATTACCGAGACCATCATCACCGAGTCCACCATGATCGGCCACAACCCCGCCACACCCGGCGGAATGGGCGTGGGCGTGGGAGAGACGGTTCTCATCACGGAGCTGGAACAGGCTCCGGTCGGGCGGGACTATATTGCAGTGGTGCCCGGGACGGTGGACTTTGAGGTGGCGGCCCGGCTGATCAACCGGGCCACCGCCGGGGATCGCAAGGTCACCGCAGCCATTGTCCAGCGGGATGACGGCGTGCTGATTCACAACCGCCTGACCTGCAAGATCCCGATCGTGGACGAGGTGGCGCTGATTGACAAGGTGCCCATCGGCATGCGCTCCGCCGTGGAGGTGGCCGCCGTGGGCGGCGTGGTGGAGGTGCTCTCCAATCCCTACGGCATCGCCACTCTGTTCGGACTGTCCTCCGACGAGACCCGGCAGGTGGTACCCATCGCCCGTGCCCTGATTGGAAACCGCTCGGCGGTGGTGATCAAGACCCCAGCCGGAGACGTGAAGGAGCGGAAAATTCCGGCCGGCACGATTGAGCTGCTGGGGGAAAACCGCAGCGTCAAGGTGGATGTGGACGACGGGGCCGACAAGATCATGAAGGCCGTGGAGTCCATTCCCAGCCTGGAGGATGTGCGGGGAGAGCCGGGAACCAACGCCGGCGGCATGCTGGAGAAGGTGCGCCAGGTCATGGCGAATCTGACCAGCCAGCACCCCAGGGACATCAAGATTCAGGATCTGCTGGCGGTCGACACGTTCACACCCCAGAAGGTTCAGGGCGGCCTGGCCAACGAGTTTTCCCAGGAGAACGCCGTGGGCATTGCCGCCATGGTCAAGGCGGACCGCCTCCAGATGGAGGCCATCGCCCGGGAATTTGCCCAACAGATCGGTGTCCCGGTCGAGGTGGGCGGCGTGGAGGCCGACATGGCCATCCGCGGCGCCCTCACCACCCCGGGCACCAACAAGCCCCTGGCCATTCTGGACATGGGCGCCGGTTCGACGGACGCCTCCATCATCAACGCCGAGGGACAGATCCACTCCATCCACCTGGCCGGAGCGGGCAACATGGTCACACTCCTGATCCAGTCGGAGATGGGACTGCCCGACTTTGACACGGCGGAGGATGTGAAAAAGTACCCCTTGGCCAAGGTGGAGAGCTTGTTCCACATCCGCCATGAAAACGGCACCGTGGAGTTCTTCCAGCAGCCGCTGGATCCCAACCTGTTTGCCAAGGTGGTCATTCTCAAGGAGGGCAAGCTGCTCCCCCTGGAGGGTGACTGGAGCATGGAGAAGATCCGGCTCATCCGGCAGCAGGCCAAGCAGAAGGTGTTCGTCACCAACGCGATCCGGGCCCTGACCCGGGTCAGCCCCACCGGCAATGTCCGGGATATTCAGTTTGTGGTGCTGGTGGGCGGCTCCGCGCTGGACTTCGAGGTACCGCAGATGGTAACCGACGCACTTTCCCAGTACAAGGTTGTCGCGGGCCGCGGAAATATCCGCGGCACCGAAGGCCCCCGCAACGCGGTGGCCACCGGGCTGGTGCTCTCCCTGACGGAAGGGAGGGGCTGATATGCCCGTAATCCAAGAAAGGATCAAGCCCACCGTCCATGTCCGCTGTGCAGAGGACACCCCGCAGGAGGTACTGCGGCAGCTCCAGTACGGCATGGAGGAGGAGGGCATTCCCTGGGAGGCCGCAGCCGGGACGGGCGACGCCCTGTCCCTGGCCTGGGAGGCCGCCCAGAGCTCCCGGCTGGAGGTGGGAATCGGCCTGGACCGACAGGCGCTGGTTCTCCACTACTCCAAGCTGGAGCGCGAGCAGCCCCTGTTCCGTATTCCCGCCAATTCCGGTATGGAGACGGTGCGGGCGCTGGGGGCCAATGCGGCGCGGCTAGTGAAAAAGCTGCCGCTGAAGGCCCTGGACAGGAGGTGAGAGCATGCAGCAAAAAAGCCTGGGACTCATAGAGACCCAAGGCCTGGCGGCCGGCATCGAGGCCGCCGATGCGGCGGTGAAGTCGGCCAATGTGGAGCTGGTGGGCTATGAGCTGACCAAAGGCGGAGGCTGGACTACCATCAAGATCCTGGGCGATGTGGGCGCGGTGAAGGCGGCGGTAGACGCCGCGCGGATTGCCGCCGGCAAGGTGAGCCGGGTGGTAAGCACCCGGGTAATCGCGCGGCCGTCCATGGGGCTGACCGGCCTGATCCACAACACCGACACGGTGGGAGATCAGCCGCCGGAGCCGCCTGCGCCGCCCGCTCCAACGGATCCGCCGGAGCCGCCGAAGTCTCCGGCAGACGTGCAGCCCGCAGAGGAGGGTGCTTCGGGGACGACGGAGTCTCCGGAGGAGGTACAGCCCGTTGAAGTGGAGCCTTCGGGGACGACGGAGTCTCCGGAGGAGGTACAGCCCGTTGAAGTGGAGCCTTCGGGGACGGCGGAGTCTCTGGAGGAGGTACAGCCCGTTGAGGTGGAGCCTTCGGGGACGACGGAGTCTCCGGAGGAGGCGCAGCCCGCAGAGGAGGGCGCTTCGGAGGCGATGGAGTCTCCGAAGGAAGCCCCCTCTGAAAAGGCGAAGGAGACGCCCTCCAAACGGCGGGGGAAGAAGTCCGCAAAACGCTGAACCGCGCAGAAAAGCGGGACGGCAGCACTGATTTTTCTGATATTTTCTAGGAGGTTATCACAATGGGTGAAGCTCTGGGTATGATCGAGACAAAGGGTCTGGTCGGCGCGATCGAGGCGGCCGATGCCATGACCAAGTCCGCCAACGTTACGCTGATGGGCTATGAGAAGATCGGCTCCGGCCTGGTCACCGTCATGGTGCGCGGCGATGTGGGCGCGGTCAAGGCCGCGGTGGACGCCGGCGCCTGCGCCGCCGAGAAGGTGGGCGAGATCGTGGCGCAGCACGTCATCCCCCGTCCCCACACCGACGTGGAGAAGATTCTGCCGAAGGGCCTGTAAAAAGAGGCTTGAGGCATGGACAAGAACAACGTGGTTTCAGCAGAGATTGTCCGCCAGATCACCCGCATGGTGGTGGAGGAGCTCCAGAAGCAGCAGCGGCTGGAGCGCTCCACCCCCATTGGGGTCTCCAACCGCCATGTCCATCTGGACCGGGCGGACATGGACGCCCTGTTTGGTCCGGGCAGCGAGCTGACGGTCAAAAAAATGCTCGGCCAGCCGGGGCAGTATGCTGCGGAGGAGACCGTCACCATCCGCGGGCCCAAAGGGGAGCTCAGCCGCGTGCGCGTGCTGGGGCCCCTGCGCGCTCAGACGCAGGTAGAGATCTCCATCGCCGACGGCTTCACGCTGGGGGTCAAGCCCCCGGTGCGCGAGTCCGGTCAGTTGAAGGATACCCCGGGCATTGAGATCATCGGGCCCTGTGGGAGTGTAAAGAAGGACAGCGGCGTGATCGCGGCGCTGCGGCATGTGCACATGACTCCGAAGGACGCGGCGCGCTTCGGCGTGGAGGACGGCCAGTATATCCAAACGGAGATCGACGGCCTGCGGGGCGCGATCCTCTGCAATGTGCTGGTGCGCGTCTCTGACAAGTACGCGCTGGAAATGCACATTGATGTGGAAGAGGCCAATGCTCTGGGCGTCAAAAACGGCGACCGGGCCTTTTTCCTTGACGATTGAGCCGGGAAGGAGGCAGGGCAGAGGTGGGCCAGGAGCTGACGCAGGCCAATGAGACCCTTCTGGAATTTGAGCGGCTGATTCAAACCGGAGGCTGCAATGCCTGGGAGGGTACGCTGCGTACCGGAGTGGATCTGGGCACCGCCAACATCGTGCTGGCGGTGGTGGATGAGCAGAACCGGCCGGTGGCCGGGGCCTCTTATCCCTCCACAGTGGTCCGGGACGGTATCGTGGTGGACTACATGGGGGCGGTTCGGGCGGTCACACATCTGAAAGGACAGTTGGAGGAGCGCCTGGGCGTCATGCTGGACGCCGGAGCCTGTGCCATCCCGCCCGGCATCCTTGAGGGCAATGTGAAGGCCATCGGAAACGTCGTGGAGGCGGCGGGCTTCCGCCTGACCAACATCGTGGATGAACCCACGGCGGCCTCCTCCGTGCTGGGTATTTCCGACGGCGCGGTGGTGGACGTGGGCGGCGGCACCACAGGCATCAGCGTCCTGAAGGACGGAAAGGTGATCTTCACGGGCGACGAGCCCACAGGAGGCACCCACATGACACTGGTGCTGGCTGGCTTCCACGGCTGGAATACCCAGGAGGCCGAATTGGCCAAGCGGGATCCGGCGCAGGAGGCCAATGTGTTTCCTGTGATCAAGCCGGTTGTGGAGAAAATGGCGTCCATTGTCCGGAACTACCTACGGGAGTACCCGGTGGAGGCGGTCTATGTGGTGGGCGGCGCGTGCTGTTTCACCCAATTTGAATCGGTATTTGAGAAATTTTTGGGTGTCCCCGTGGTCAAGCCGGCGGCTCCGCTGCTGGTGACGCCCCTGGGGATTGCCGTAAACTGCAAGCTGTAAAGTAGGTGAGGACCGTTGACGACGGAGCAACTGCGCGGAATGGCGGACGAGGCGTTTGTCGAGATTCTGGCCCAGCGCGTTGTGGAGAAGCTCCTGGCGCGGCAGAAGCAGGCGCTGGTAGTCTACACCGGTTCCAACATTGGTGAGGCCGCCGCGCTGGAGGCCATGGGCCGCCTGCGCGGAGAGGGCTTCACGTTCCGGGTGCTCCTCTCCCGGGGGGCGTCCGGCCTGCTGGACGTGGAACGGCTCCGCTCCGTTCTGGAGCCGGAGAAGCTGTGGGTGGAGACTCCGGAGGAGACTCCGGAGGCGCTGACCGCCCGGTACGACACCATTTTGGTTCCGGCCATGACGGTACATACCGCCGCCCACGTGGCCGCCTGCATGGCGGACACACCGGCGTCCGCCGTTATTCTGGACGGCCTGATGCGGGGAAAGAACGTGGTGGTGAACATCGACGGCTGCTGCCCGGATCACGCCGAGCGCCTGAAGCGCGGCTTCCATATGGCGGAGCCGCTGAAGCAGGCGCTTCGGAACAATCTGGAGACCTTGCGCTCCTTCGGCGCGCGCCTGACCACCTCCGGCGGCCTCTATGACAAGGCGCTGCGGGCGGTTGGCGGGGCACAGGCCCGGACGGCGGCACCGGCTGCGAGGCCGGAG
>OODM01000055.1_pt1 | contig 100357 bp, 87 predicted proteins | sample 1671471 | NCBI WGS metagenome assembly OODM01 (sample SAMN06348160, study PRJEB24527) | human gut metagenome | biome: human gut; feature: ankylosing spondylitis patient; material: feces | host: Homo sapiens | place: China | collected 2015-10 | reverse complement strand
TAGGTACGGATATTGAAATTTAACGAGGATGCCGGAGCCGAACTCCGGCTAGATCACTGAAAAACGCAAAATCTCAGCGGCGAGAAATCGAAAGTTTTTTCGCCGTATCTTTTCTCGGAGCAGAAATGAAAAAATCCGCAAACGCGGATCATCGATGAAGAGAATTTGGAGCGGGAGACGAGTCTCGAACTCGCGACCTCAACCTTGGCAAGGTTGCGCTCTACCAACTGAGCTACTCCCGCATGGAGCGTGATTCTACACTATTTTCAGAAACTGTGTGGAGCGGGAGACGAGTCTCGAACTCGCGACCTCAACCTTGGCAAGGTTGCGCTCTACCAACTGAGCTACTCCCGCGTCACTGGAGGCGCGAAGCGGAGTCGAACCGCTCTCAACGGATTTGCAATCCGGTGCATAACCGCTTTGCTATCGCGCCAACATCAGATAACTGAAAATTGGAGCGGGAGACGAGTCTCGAACTCGCGACCTCAACCTTGGCAAGGTTGCGCTCTACCAACTGAGCTACTCCCGCGACAGAAGTTGCACTATACAGAGGCTTTTTTGACTTGTCAAACGAGTTGAGGAAATTACTTTGAAAGGGAAATGTTTATATTTGTGAACACGCTTTTAGAGTCGCAGATTTCTCCCCGTATTTGTCTTTTAACTTCAAATAGTTCGGTGAAAACCCAATGTTTTTCGGTGGAAAATCGGCGCCTTTTCTTTTATCCTATAAGCGAGGACTATTCACTTTTCCAAATAAAGATGGGATTAAAAGTTTTTAATTTTATTTGCGAAAACGGACATACGTTCGAGGCGATGGTGCCCAGCATCGAAGCTTTTGAGGAACAAAAAAAGAACGGTTTTTTCACATGTCCTGTGTGTAATTCGAATGTCATTTCGAGAGTCCTTTCTGCGCCCCACATCCAGGCCTCTTCTACACAAAAGGACGTCCCGCAAAATACCGTGGAGGCAATGCATACCGTCTATAAAACGGTTAAAAAGATACTGGATGAGAGCGAATTTGTCGGGGATCGATTTGCCGATGAGGCTCGCTCCATTCACAGAGGAGACGCCCCGGACCGCCTCATCACCGGAACTCCGACCTCGGAAGAGGTTTCAGAACTCCGGGATGAAGGAATTGAAGTTTTAGAGATTGGGCTTAAGAAAGATCGCTCGATGAACTGATGTTCTGAAGCTCTTCGGAAATTTCGAGCCAGCGGCCTTCGAGTTCGTCAATCTTGGAAGAGAGTTCGCCGTGACGTTTTAAGGCTTCTGCAACCTCTTCCTGATTTCCTTGATAAAAACCAGTGTCAGCAAGTTTGAGATCCAAAGCACTCTTCTCTTTGTTGGCTAAATCGAGTTCTTTCTCGATCTTGCTGAGCTCTTTTTTGAGCGGTTTAGACAGGGCACTGATGCGGGCACGTTCCTGAGCCTCGTTTCGGCGCTGCTCCTTACGATTCACAGGAGCAGGTGCCCCGGAATCTTCAGGTGCCGCATTCCTCGCTTTCTTGTCCTTTAAGACAATTTCGGCATATTCATCCAAATCTCCGTCAAATTCAGAGAGCTTGCCGTCGCGAACTAACCAAAGTTCGTCGCAGCTGGCTCTGAGCAAATGACGATCGTGAGAGACGAGGAGGACGGCGCCTTCATAAGAGGAGAGGGCGACGGTTAGAGCCTCGCGAGTTTCCATATCTAGGTGATTGGTCGGTTCGTCCAGCACGAGAAGATTTGGTTTGTTCCAAGCGATAAGCGCCAGGGAGAGGCGGGCTTTTTCTCCGCCGGACATGGGACCGACCGGTGAAAGAGCCTGGTCTCCGGAAAAGCGGAATTTGCCTAAGAAGTTCCTCAAGTCCAGTTCGCGCATATTCGGAGGAGCAATGCGCGTTAAATGCTGCAGAGGAGACTCGTCGTCTCTTAAGTCATTGAGCTGATGCTGAGCGAAATAGCCGATCTCCAGACCTTGTCCGTAGCGGATTTCTCCGGCTAGAGGTTTAAGCTCGCCGATGAGGGTCTTCACAAGCGTCGACTTCCCGGCGCCGTTTACGCCTAGGATACCGATTCGAGCGCCTGCCGAAATATTGCATTTAACTTGAGTCAGGATGGGATGGTCGGGTTCGTATCCGCAGGCAACCCCTTCAGCGGTGATTAAATGCTGAGGCACTTTTTCCGGCTGCAGGAAAGAAAACCTCCATTCGTTCTTAGCCAAGACAGGCTCGACGGATTGAAGTTTTTCCAGCATTTTGATTCGCGACTGGGCCTGACGAGCTTTCGTGGCCTTGTAGCGGAATCGATCAATGTAGGCCTGGAGATGCGACGCGGTGCGTTCGTAAGCTTTAGCGGCGGCTTGCTGAAGCGCAAGTTTTTGAGCTCTGGTTACCTCAAACTGAGAGTAGTTGCCGCCGTACCGATTGATCGTGTTGTCTTCAACCGACCAAATGGATTTTGCAATTCGATCCAGGAATTCTCTGTCGTGAGAAATGACAATGACGGTGGCTTCCTGCTGCTTCAGGAAACTTTCAAGCCAGATGACCGAGTCAATGTCCAAATGGTTGGTCGGCTCGTCCAGCAGAAGCAAATCGGCCGGACGCATGAGCGCACGAGCCAGCGCGATTCGGTTTCTCCAGCCGCCGGAAAACTCGGAGACCTTGCGGGATGAGTCATTGGGCTTGAAACCCAGGCCGTAGAGAATTTCTTCGGCCTTGGCGACGACAGCGCCTTCATTGATTTCGGCCAAATGGGCGACGGCTTGCGCATAAGCCATATCGTCGCCGGCTTTTTCTGCGCGTTTGAGCTCTGCCCTAGCTTCCATCAAAGGTGCATGTCCTTCCAGAATGTACTCCAAAGCCGGAAGATCTGTCTCGACGACACGCTGAGCGACGTGCGAGATGCGGTTCAAAGGAGGCGCAAGGATGTCGCCGTCCTCGGTGGAAAGCTCGCCCAGAATGGCTGCGAAAAGGGTGGACTTGCCGGAACCGTTAGGCCCGACCAATCCGATAATTTCTCCGTCCGAAGTCGTGAGATTGACGTTTTTATATAAAACTCTAACGCCTCGAACCAGGCTCACATTCTGAAGTCTAAGCATTGGGAAGCTGTTCTTTCTTAATCATGAAGACTTGATCTTTGCCGCCGGAAGTCGGCAGCCAGGTGACCTCAATATTCGGGAAACGTTCCTTGAAGTTTTCGGCTCCGTCTCCGAGTTCAACGATTAAAACACCGTTGTCATTTAAGTGCGCTTTAACTTCTTTAAGCAGCCGGTCGATGATATCCATGCCGTCGGCTCCTGCGACCAAGGCTAAAGAAGGTTCGTAACGATACTCCTGAGGCAGTCCTTCCATCGAGGATTCGGTGACATAGGGAGGATTAGAAATAATGAGATCGTATTTCGTGTTCTGCAGATTCTCGAAAAGATCGCTCTGAATCGGATAGACACGATTTTCGAGTTCGTAGTCGGCGATATTGATTTCTGCCACTTCTAGTGCTTCGCTGCTGATATCGACGGCATCGACTTCAGCCTGAGGAAACTTTTCTGCCAGCAGAATGGCCAAGCAGCCGGAACCGGTGCACATATCCAAAATGGAGCGGATGTGAGCAGGGTCAGGAAGAAGACCGTCAAAATTTTTCTCGATCAGTTCCGCGATGTAGCTGCGAGGAATCAAGACTCTCTCATCTACGTAGAAGGGGAAACCTGTGAGCCACCACTCTTTCGTAATGTAGGCTGTCGGTTCGAGATCGTCGCAGCGGCGGGAAATGTTATTTGATACCGTTTCCCGTTCATTGTTGGTTAGTGCGGCGTCTAAGAATTTATCTTCGTACTCCAGCGGAATACGGAGCGTGCGGAGGACCAAAAACGCGGCTTCTTCTTCCGGATTTTGGTAGCCGTGATTGAATGTGGCTTCAGAAGAATAAAGCCTCGTCGTGCAGTACCGAATGAAATCCCGGATGGTTTTAAGCGGTTCAGTATTAGTTTCCATCATGTTCACTTTAAAAAATGCGTTCCAGTATTCTGAAATAAATTTTAGATAAGCAGGCGATATCCTTTGTCGGAATGCGCTCATTGACCTTATGTATGCGATCGTTCACCGGTCCGAACTCTACAACTTGGGGGCACCACTGTCGAATAAATCTGCCGTCGCTGGTGCCCCCGGAAGTTGAGAATTCAGGTTTGATGCCGGTCACATCCTGAACAGCCCGAGCGAGCTCGTTTCTGAAGTAAGGCTTTTCTGAGAAAAACGGCGAGGCGCTTTCCTGCCATTCAATCTTGAAATCCAAATCATGTTTTTGGCACATGTCTTCGATCTGTTTCTCCAGTGACGCCGCGGTGTGTTTGGGGTTGTACCGAATGTTGAAGGTAATGATGCATTCACCCGGAACCACATTGACCGCTCCTGTGCCTGCATGGATGTTGCTGATTTGGAATGAAGTAGCCGGGAAAGGAGGAAGACCTTCATCCCAGACGGTTTGAGAGAGTTCGGCAAGCAGAGGTGCGGCGCTGTGAATAGGATTCTTAACCTTCTCTGGATAAGCAACGTGTCCTTGAATGCCTCGAACGGTGAGTTTGCCGTTCAAAGAGCCGCGGCGCCCGTTTTTAATAGTGTCGCCCAGCTGCTTGAAGCAGCTGGGTTCTCCGACGATGCAAAAATCAGGTGCGGCTTCGCGTTCGGCTAAAACCTCAAGTGCATACTTGGTGCCGTCTTTGCCGTCGCCTTCTTCATCGCTTGTGACCAGCAGTGCAATGGTTCCTTTGAACTGCGGATGCTTGGATACGAACTCACAAGCGGCCGCAGCAAAACAAGCGTCGGAGGTTTTCATGTCCTGAGTGCCGCGTCCGTACAAAAAGCCCTCGTCTTCAGTGGGTTCAAACGGCGGGAACTTCCATCCGTCCGCCCCCGGCGGCACAACGTCCACATGTCCGGCAAAGAGAAATATGGGAGATCCTGAACCGTACTTTGCCCACAGGTTTTTTGTGTTTCCTCGATTAATCTCTTCGCAAATAAAGCCGTAACGCGTGAGGAGATCGGCAAAGATCTTTAAAGAACCTGCATCCGAAGGCGTCACGGATTCACAAGCGATGAGTTTTTTAGTGAGTTCAAGAGGGTCTTGCTGCATGCTGAACATTCTCAAATTCAGAAGTAGAGAAAAAATGCGAAGACCTCTGCCGGGAAAGACAGAGGCTCTAAAGAAAGGGCCTTGAAATTTCAAGGCCCGTAAAATTAGTCGCGAAGAAGTTCGTTAATGCTTGTCTTCGAACGCGTCTTGGCGTCTACGCGCTTAACGATAACCGCGCAGTTAAGATTGTACTTGCCGTCAGCAGAAGGCAGGCTTCCAGGGACAACAACGGAACCGGCAGGCACTCTGCCGCGATGGATTTCGCCGGTCGTACGGTCATAAATCTTCGTGCTTTGTCCGATGAAGACACCCATGGAGATTACGCTGTTTTCTTCCACAACGACACCTTCGACGATCTCGCTGCGGGCGCCGATGAAGCAGTTGTCTTCGATGATTGTCGGGGAGGCCTGCAAAGGTTCCAACACGCCGCCGATACCGACACCGCCGGAAAGGTGGCAGTTCTTACCGACCTGTGCGCAGGAGCCCACTGTGGACCAAGTGTCGACCATGGTGTTCTCGCCGATGTAGGCACCGATGTTGACAAAAGAGGGCATCAACACGACACTCGGAGCGATGTAGCTGCCGTGGCGGGCGACTGCGGTCGGAACACAGCGGATGCCGGATTCTTTCCAATCGGACTCGGAAAAATGATCGAAGCGGGAGGGCACCTTGTCAAAGAAGGACAGGTCGCCGGCGCGGACCATTTTGTTCGGATAAAGCTGGAAGCTCAAAAGAACGGCTTTTTTGATCCATTCGTGCGTGACCCAATTGCCGTCAATTTTTTCCGCGACGCGAAGTTTTCCCTGCTGAAGCAGTTTGATGACTTCATCGACGGAGTTTTGAACTTCAGGTGGAAAGTGTTCGGGACGAAGGCCGAAAGATTCTTCAATAATTTGCTTCAATGCTTCCATAGTTATTCCTCAAAGGGGTCAAATTCTGCAATTCTTTTAGCGGCCTCTGTGACTTCGGGCACGGTGGCAACCAAAGCGATACGGATGTAGCCGGACCCGGGGTTGACACCGTTGACCTCTCGGCCAAGAAAACTGCCCGGGAGAACGGTGATGCCCTTTTTCTCATAAAGCCGTCTTGCATAAAGTTTATCGTCTATAGGCGTTTTCGCCCACAAGTAAAAACTTGCATCGGGCACTTCTACTTCTAGTGCTTGTTTCAGAAGCGGAACAGCCGCCTTGAATTTTTCGACATAAAGGCGTCTGTTTTCCCGCACATGTTCTTCATCATTCCAAGCCGCAATACTTGCGTGCTGTACGGCGCCCCCCATTGCGCTGCCGTGGTAGGTTCGGTAGAGCAGGAACGGTTTAATCAGTTTTTCGTCACCTGCAACAAAACCGGTACGCATGCCCGGGATGTTGGAGCGCTTCGACAAGCTCGAGAAGACAATCAGGCGGTCGAAGTTAGTTCTGCCCAAAAGTTTGGCAGCGGTCAAAGAGCCGAGAGGCGGATTGTCTTCGTCAAAATAAATTTCCGAGTAACACTCGTCGCTGCCGATCACAAAGCCGTATTTGTCGGAAAGGTCAAAAAGCCTCTTCCAATCTTCCAGTGAAAGTACCGTTCCGGTCGGGTTATTGGGAGAGCAGACAAACAGCAGCTGAGTGCGTTTTAGAACTTCTTCCGGTACGGTGGAATAGTCAGACTTGAAGCCTGTCTTAGCTGTCATCGGGCAAAAATACGGCTCGGCACCGGCTAATTTTGCTGCGCCTTCATAAATTTGATAGAAAGGATTCGGTGTGACGACGACCGGGTCTTTAGTCGGATCGATGACAACTTGGGTCAGTGCAAACAAAGCTTCACGCGATCCGTTGGTCGGCAGGATTTGGGAAGCCGGATCGAGTTTTACGCCGTAGCGCTTTTCAATCCAGTTCCCAATCGCTTCTTTCAGCTCAGGGTAACCGCCTATCGGAGGATACTTTTCAAACAAGGCCTGATGATCGAAGAGAGATTGTTTGACGGTTTCAGGCGCCGGATGTTTCGGTTCACCGATGGAAAGGGAAATCGGTTTGAGTCCTTCCGGCAGTTTTGCGCCCTCCAAAAGTTTGCGCAGCTTCGCAAAGGGATAGGGCTGAAGTGTATTAAGCAGCGGATTCATGTTTGCTGATCTTTCTCGTTGGAATATCCACAAAATTTTAGCGAAGGAAGAAGCAATTGCCGCGCTTGAAAACTACGAAATGAAGCGGTGCAAAAAAGAACGGCCCGTCGATGACGGGCCGCTGAGGAAAAATCGAATTAACCGCGAGTCGGATCGTTTGATTCGAATTCTGGCAGTTCAACCGGCTTGACCGGTGTCCAGCCTTCCTTACGGTATTCGGCAACAACTGTCGTGTAGATGCCGCCGCGGACCCACCATTTAGCCTTAAGTCTCATGAAACGCGGGGAGGTGGCTGCAACGAGATCGTCCAGGATCTTGTTGGTGATGGCCTCATGGAAAGCACCTTCCTGACGATAGCTCCACATATAGAGTTTCAGAGCCTTGAGTTCGACATTCTTCTGGTCCGGAATGTAATCGAGCAGAAGTGTGGCGAAGTCGGGCTGCCCGGTTAACGGGCAAAGCGACGTGAACTCTGGGATTTCAATGTGAATTAAATAATCCCGATTTGGCTGAGGATTCGGGAAAGTCTCAAGATTCTTGCTAGGAGCAGTAGACATGAAAATTATTTTTCCGCTATGTGTTTAATTGGAGGACACAAATTATAAGGTCGCGAAAAGAAAGACAAAACGATTTGAACCGCTGTGGGTAACCCGGAGAAAAACAAAATTGCATCAGTTCGTAATACAGTGGTTTTCTTCATAAGCCTGTAGAATATTGAGTCTTAAGTAGTAGCCTGCGGCGAGCGTGGCCGCAGGTCCAGGATTTAGCTAAAGAAAGATGAATATGGTTGGAATGGGGGTAACGATAGTCCTGATCCTTGCGGTCGGCGGCGTCGGCGTTTGGTATTGGCTTCGCATCAAAGAGACGGCAAGTCATGAAAAAGTCGAAGATAAGACACCTCCGAGGATTCCTCAGGAGCCGATTTTCGGCGAAGATTTGATCAATTCCGGCGACATCAAAGTCGCCGAGATTAAGACCTCACCTCCTGTTGAAGAGCCGCAGCCTGAATCGCAGTCTCCGTTACAGGCAGAAGAGACGGTCGAAGAAGTCCGGGAAATTCTCCCAGAAGAACCCGAAGAGGAAGAGGAGCCTGTTGAAACTTCCCCGATGTTGGAAGAGATTGATGACAGCGGTCTGCCGAAATATGATCCCTTTGTCACTGAACTCGTCCGTATTACCTTCAAAAAACCGGTAACGGGCAGCCAGCTTGCACCGTTCGTCAAAACGGCGATGGAAAATGCTCCGAGGGGGCTGCTGCGCATTCTGGCTCTCGAAGCAAACAGCAACCGCTGGTTTGTGCCGGATGCCATCGGTATGTTCTCGGCAATTGCCTTCTATATTCAGCTGGCTTCGGGAAAAGCTTCTTTCGACCAGGTTTCTTTGTCGAATCTGTACCAGTTGGTTTTCCTGCGTATGGAAATGAACCTGGACGGCACTTCCGAAATGAAGGAAATGCAGCTGCTGAACAACCATACGGATCAGCTTAACGCACTCATCAAGGATTTCGGCGTGCAGATTACGCTTCTGCTGCGTCCCTTGGAGCCGGTTTCCATCGATGATTTCGAGAAAGAGACGATGCTCTTGGGCCTAAAGCGCCGAAGCATGACGCATTATGAAAAACTTGGTGAACTGGTATTGGATAAGAACGGCAAGCGTCAGGGCAACAGAAAAGGAACCATTGAGCTTCGTTGGTTAGACGACAGAAATATTGCGATTTCTTTGAATGTTCCGCTGATTGCTCCGGAAAGCGATCCTCTTCGTCTCCTGATGACGGCTGCCAACGCTTTCGCGGCGGTTTTTGATGCCAAGATCGTGGATCCCAAGGGATGTGAGATCTCGGGTGCAACGGTCTCTCTGCTGAAGCAGGAACTTGATCGCTTCTATAAACAGATGCGTGAGAACAATATTGAACCGGGCAGTGTCAGAGCACATCAGCTTTTAGACTGATAACTTCCCAAAATTATCATTCTGATTAAGAACATCGGATTCCGTACGAGTACAGTAAGGAATCCGGTGTTTTTATTTGGTTCAGGTACGAAATGGAAGAGCAAGATAAGAAAAAATTAGAGGCAGTCAAACTCCGTATGGAGAAGCTGGCTGAGGAGCTTGAAAAGCATAACAAGGCTTATTACATCGATAATACTCCGACGGTGTCTGACGAAGTCTACGACTCGTTGTTCCAAGAACTGGCACGACTGGAAAAAGAATATCCTCAGTTCAAAAGTGCGGTTTCTCCGACCGAGCGCGTCGGTGCGACGGTCCAGAGCGAACTCAAGAAAGTGATGCATGCTGTTCCGATGCTTTCCATTCATACTGAGACGGATTACACAGCGCAGGGCGCCTATGATTTTGATGCCCGCGTAAGAAGAGAACTGGAGCTGACATCCGATCAAACGGTCGACTACGACTGCGAATTGAAGTTCGACGGGCTCGCCATTAATTTGCGGTACGAAGACGGCGTTCTCGTTCAAGCAGCTACTCGCGGAGACGGCTACACGGGTGAAGACGTTACTGCAAATGTCAAGACGATTAAGACACTTCCTTTAAAAGTCGAGGGCTTCCCGAAGATTTTTGAAGTCCGCGGCGAAGTTATCATGCACAAAGAAGTGTTCCGCAAGCTCAATGAAGAGCAGGAAGCAGCCGGAGCGAAACTTTTTGCCAACCCTCGCAATGCTGCGGCAGGAAGTCTTCGTCAGCTGGACTCTTCTTTAACTGCCAAACGCAACTTGAACTTTTATGCATACGGCTACGGTGAAGTAAGTGAGATGCCGGCCGACACCCAGTCGGGCTTGCTTGATTATCTGAAATCCAAGGGCTTCCCGGTGATCAGTAATCGAACTGTCGTGCAGACGCCGGAAGAGCTGGAAGCGTTTCATCTGGAAGTCGCTCGTATTCGTCACGACTTACCTTTTGATATTGACGGCGTGGTCTACAAGGTCAACAGTTTTGCCCGCCAGAAACAGCTGGGTTTTGTCTCCAGAGAGCCGCGCTGGGCAGTAGCTCATAAGTATCCGCCGGAAGAAGTCCAGACCCAGGTTTTGGATATAACTGTTCAAGTGGGACGAACGGGCAAACTTACACCGGTCGCTCGTCTGAAACCGGTGTTTGTCGGAGGAACCACAATCAGCAACGTTTCTCTGCACAACGAAGAATTCTTGCAGAACATGGGCATCAAGATCGGAGACACTGTCGTCGTGCATCGTGCCGGCGACGTCATTCCGGAGATCGTCCGAGTGATTCCTGAACTCAGGCCGAAAGACGCCAGAGATTTCGTGATGCCGGAATTCTGTCCGGTCTGCGGTTCTCACGCCTATAAAGAAGACGGAGAAAAGGATCGCCACTGCAGCGGCGGTCTGTTCTGCCGCGCACAGAGAGCCCAAGGCATTCTCCACTTTGTCAGCCGCAAAGCCATGGGCATTGACGGAATCGGAGAAAAGCTGGCCGAACAGCTGATTGAACATGATTTGGTAACGACGGTTGCGGACATTTACCGTTTGACCGTCGACAAGCTGGTCGGACTGGATCGCATGGGACAGAAATCGGCAGAAAAACTTGTCGCCTCAATTGAAGCCTCTAAAAAGACAACGCTCGAACGCTTTCTTTACGCCATCAGTATTCCGGAAGTCGGAGAAGCGACGGCAAGAAACCTGGCAGCTCACTTCGGCGCCTTAAAGCCGCTGGAAGATGCTTCTTTAGAGCAGCTGCTTGAAGTTGAAGATATCGGACCGTCGGGCGCGGAAAACATTCTGCACTTCTTTGCCGAACCGGCGAACATCGCGGTGATCAATGACCTGATGGATCGCGGCGTCGTGTGGGAAGAGGGTACGGGCACGAGTGACCAGGAACTGCCGTTGAACGGTTTGACATTCGTTCTGACCGGCACACTGCCGACGCTTTCCAGAGATGAGGCCAGCGATATTATTCGCAAAGCCGGCGGAAAGGTAAGCGGCTCAGTGTCGAAGAAGACGAGTTATGTGTTGGCAGGCGAATCCGCCGGCTCCAAACTCGCCAAAGCCGAGTCTTTAGGCGTTAATATCATAGACGAACCTGAGTTATTCAAAATGATCAATCAAGGAGTAAAGGCGGATGGCTAATTTTGCGTTGATCGACGGCAGCGGTTTGGACCAGCTGTCTCTTTTAGAAGGCAAGGTCATTGAGAAAATTGACACTCCCTATGGTAAGGAGCCGGTCGAAATTTGCCGCGGAGTGATTGACGGTCTGAACATTGTATTTTTATCTCGGCACGGAACGACTGAGAAAAAGCCGCCTCATATGATTAACTATCGTGCCAACATATGGGCTCTTGCGCAGTTCGAGCCGAAGGCCGTCATTGCATTGGCTTCTGTCGGAGCGGTTTTACCTGAGGACGATATCGGTGCCATTGCCGTACCTGATCAGATCATTGATTACACCTGGGGTCGCGAAACCAGCTACAACACGGGCAAAGAGAAGTTTATTAATTTTATTGACTTCACTTATCCCTTCGACATGGATCTGAGAGAAGCGATTGTTGACGCTTCCGAAGAACTGGATCTTCCGATTATCGACGGAGGTACTTATGCCTGCACACAAGGTCCGAGACTCGAAACGGCGGCAGAAGTCGACCGTATTGATAATGACGGCGGTCACTATGTCGGTATGACGCTGATGCCCGAAGCTTGCTTAGCCAGAGAGTTGAATCTCAAGTACGCAGCGATTTGTCAGATCGTCAATACGGCTGCCGGCCGCGGGTCTTCCGAAAAGGGCATCGTGCTGGCAGATACAAAGGAAGCCTTAACAAAGGCAACCAAGGAAAGTGTTGACTTGGCCTTAACCACATTCCGATCTTTGGCAAAATAGATCATTTGAAAGTGACAAAACCCGCTGATGAGGCGGGTTTTGAATATGCAGACCGGCTAACCTAAAGCTCAAGGGCTTCTAACACGGCTTTTTCAAATTCGGCGCAGAAGACAGGATCCCGCAGCTTAGCGCTTTCAATTAGAAAGACGTCCTCGGCTCTTTCGCCCAGTGTCGTGATTCGGGCCGTCACAAGATTGATTCCATACTTCACAAACACACGTGCGATGGATGCCAAAAGACCTAGCCTGTCGGTTGTGACGATGGACAGCATGTATTGCTTTCCGGCGGCATCCGGCCTTAATGAAGCCTGCGGTGAGATTGGGAAGAGCTTGGATTGACGTGAAGGGCGTCCGCGAAGAGGGGGCGGAAGTTTTTCTGCCAAATCCAGTTTTTCCGCGAGTATTTCTTGGAAGCGAGCGAACTCTTGTTCGAAGTTGGGGTCTGAGCCGTCGTCAACGACGATGAAAGAGTCGACAACGCGTCCGTCTCGTCCCGTGTGGATACGAGCTTCGGCAATGGACAGACCGTATTGCTGCAGATTAGAAACGATGCGGGCAAAAAGTTCGGGGCGGTCCTGCGTCAGGATAAGAATTTCGTGCGCGTGTTCCATGCCGCGCAGCGATCTGGATGCCACAAATGACTTCGAAGAATCGAGATGCGGCAGCAATACCTTGGCATGCCAAACGATATTCCGCACCGAGTGCTTCATAAAGTAAGCAACGTCAAAGTTATCCCAGAATTTATTGATCCGGTCCCGCTGCTCCGGTATAAAGCGCGTCATGCGCAGAGCATCTTTACGGCGCCGGGAAACCAATAAATCTCGGTCGATGCCTTTCCCTTTAAGGAATCTGGCGGTCGAATAAAACAAATCTTCAAGAAGCTGGGCTTTCCAGGCGTTCCAGATTTTTGGTCCCGTCGCCCGGATGTCGCAAACGGTGAGCAGATAAAGGCCGACGAGGCGTTCCATCGTTCCGACCTTCTTGGCGAAGTTTTCAACAACCTCCGGATCAGAAATGTCTTGTTTCTGGGCCACCATGCTCATGGTCAGGTGTTCACGAACAAGAAACTCAATGTAGTCAGCGTCCTCACCGGTGATTTCAAAGTCGCGGCACATTTGCCGAACGATTTCCGCCCCGATTTTGCTGTGGTCTCCGCCTCGGCCTTTGCCGATGTCATGGTAGAGAAGGGCAAGAACCAAACGCCAGCTTCCTTTCATCGCCATCATGAGCTCGGTGCAAAGCGGCAGCTCGTGGGCGTTTTCACTGTGTGTGAAGTTTCTGAGGTAACGAATCGCAAGGAGGGTGTGCTGATCCACCGTATAGGCGTGGAATAAATCATGCTGCATTTGACCGACGATTCGGTTGAAGCTTGGCAGCAGTTTTCCGAGTACGCCCCAGCGATTCATCTCTTCCAGGGCATGCCAAACGCCTCGGCGTCCTTGGATAATCTTCAAAAATGTCTGACGATTGACGGGATTTTCAGCCCATTCTTTGTTCATCAGAGAATGAGCTTCAAATAAGGCACGGTAAAGCCGTGAAGACTTCATCGGAATGTCCGGATGACGTTCCTGAATTAAAAAGGCCTCGAGAATTCTTTCAGGGTTTTTAACGAAGACGTCCGGAGACTCAAGGCCGAGCACGTCGCCCTGCCGTACAAAACCGCTGCAAATGGGTTCGCCGGTTTGTTCAGGTTCTTTGGAGTAGCGTTCTTTAATGGCCTGAAGAATGATGGAATTGAGCTGGCCGATGGTTTTTGCATTGACATAGAAGTGCTGCATCATCACTTCACTAGGACGCCTGCCGACAGTCCCGACAATGCCCAGCGCTTTAGCCAGCGGTTCCTGAATTTCGAAAATTAATCGATCCTCATGGCGGTTAGTGAGCAGATGCATATGGATCCGCAGCCGGTAAAGGCTTTTCGTAACGGATTCCAAAAGTTCGCATTCTCGGCGAGTGATCAAACCCTTTTCAAAGACTTCCTGCCAAGTGTTGCCAAGACGGGCCGCCCTAAGCACCCAGATCAAAATATTCAGGTCTCGAAGGCCGCCCGGGGCTTCTTTAATGTTCGGTTCCAGAGCATAAGAGGACTCGTGGTACTTCAAATGCCGCTGCTGCTGTTCGATGAATTTTGCCCGATAGAACTTTTTAAGATTCAGACTCCTTTCTATCGTATCGGAGTAGGTCTTAAAGAGTTCTGCGTTCCCCGAGATGAGCCGGGATTCGAGCATCGCGGTCTGTGCAGTGATGTCGATATCTGCCTGTTCAAGACACTCTTCGATTTTCCGAACAGAGTAGCCGACGGTCAGACCAAGCGACCATAGATTGCCGATAACTTCCGAGATTGTTTTTAAGTCTTTATCTTTGACATCATCAGGCAGGAGAAAGAGCAGGTCCAAGTCGGAGAAAGGAAACTGCTGCTCTCTGCCGTAACCGCCGACCGCGACGACGGCAACCGCTTCAGACAGACCGTTGAGTTTGAGAATCTCCAAAACTGCCTCATCGGCAGCCTTGGAGTGCGCAGAAAGATAGGCATCGGCGTCAACGTCCGCCAAAAACTTCTTTGCTAAAACTTCTCGCTGATCTTTAAACTTTTTGACGATTTCGTTGATTTCCATAGCCTTGGGATTCTATCTTTATGAATTTAGGCAGAAGGTTTTACCCACGAGGGGGCAGGCGGGCATTTCGGCGATACCGTCAGAACTTCGTATCCGGTTTCAGTGACGAGAATCGTATGTTCCCACTGGGCGGAAAGGCTTCTGTCTTTGGTTACGGCGGTCCAGCCGTTCGGAAGGATGCGAAGTTCTTTCCTTCCGGCGTTGATCATCGGTTCGATCGTGAAGATCATGCCGGGCTTCATGACAGCACCGGTGCCGAGCTTGCCGTAATGGCAGACCTGAGGATCCTCGTGGAAGCCGACACCTACCCCGTGCCCGCAGAATTCACGCACGACGCTGCAGCCCTGAGGCTCGACAAAATGCTGAATTGCATAACCGATATCTCCGAAATGGGCGCCGGGACGCACGATTTCAATGCCTTTCCACATGGAGTCGAAAGTGACATTGATGAGGTGTTTAGCAGCAACGGAAATATGGCCGACGGAATACATACGGCTGGTGTCGCCGTAATAACCGTTTTTAATGACGGTCACGTCAATATTTAAGATGTCGCCGTTTTTGAGCACCTTCTCATTCGGAATACCGTGGCAGATCTGATGATTGACGGAAATGCAAGTAGCTTTCGGATAAGGATTGGTGCCGTCCGGGTCGTAGTTAAGGCAAGCGGACTTGTCTTTGAGGACATCTTCGGTATATCTGAGCATCAAATCATCGAGGTACTCGGTGGTGACGCCGGCTTTAACAAACGGTTCAATGTAGTCGAGAACCAAAGCCGCATCGCGGCAGGCAGCCCGGATGCCTTCGATTTGTTCCGGGGTCTTAATAAGGATATTGTCAAACATTGATTAAATCTGACTCGAAAAAGTTTTTCAATGCGGCAATTTTAGTGGATTCACCGTTAAGCGGTGCCTTTTCAGCCTTATATAGGTCAACCGGAAGAAAGGTGACAATCAGTCTTCAAATCCTCGCCAAAACAAGGTTTCATTTGATTTATCCCAAATAGAAAATCCAAAAGGTTGTAACGCCTCTTTTCAAACGCTTAACTCTTTGAAAAAGCATGATAGAATTTCGCCCCGATCCGAACGGAAACGTTTGGACTTTTTTGTTAAATAGCGCAGTCTCACAACAGGGTTCCATTCGGAAATCGTGAGGCTGTTGGAATTAAACCCTAAAGGAATTAAAGATATGTCATCTCTGAGCATGCGTGAACTGCTCGAAGCCGGTGCACACTTCGGTCACCAGACTCGTTTTTGGAGCCCCAAAATGTCCCAGTACATTTTCGGCTCTCGTAACAAGATTCACATCATCAACCTCGAAAAGACTGTTGCTAAATTCGACGAAGCTGCCAAGTTCTTAACAAACCTGGCTGCTCAGAAGGGCACCATCCTTTTCGTCGGCACAAAGCGCACTTCCCGCGACGCCATCGTTGCTGAAGCCAAACGCGCCGGGATGCCTTATGTTGATCAGCGCTGGCTGGGCGGTATGCTCACCAACTTCAAGACGGTTAAGGTTTCCCTGAAGCGTCTTAAAGAAATGGAACAGAAAGTTGCCGACGGCGCTCTTGAAAAGATGACCAAAAAAGAAGCTCTCGACTTCACTCGTGAACTCGAAAAGCTGAACAAAGCTATGGGCGGCATCAAAGAAATGAACGGTCTGCCCGACGCTCTGGTCGTTGTTGACGTTGGCTACCACAAGATTGCTATTCAGGAAGCTAACAAGCTTGGTATTCCTGTTGTCGGTATCGTTGATACGAACCACAATCCTGCCGGTGTTGACTATGTCATCCCGGGTAACGACGACAGCGCCCGCGCTGTTGCTCTTTACGCTAAAGGATTTGCTGACGCAATTCTTGAAGGCAAGAACAAGAACCTTGAAGACACTGTCAAGGCTGCTAAAGACTCCGACTTCGTTGAAGAAGCCGCTGTCGAAGAAAAAGCTGAGTAATTCGCCTCTTCTTGTCTGAAGTACCAAGGGAAGGGGCGTTCGCGCCCCTTTCTTTTTAAACCAATTATTTTTTAAGGATAAAACAATGGCTGTTATCACTGCCGCAATGGTTAAAGAACTTCGTGTTAAAACCGACGCTCCGATGATGGAATGCAAAAAGGCTTTGACAGAAGCTGACGGCAACATGGAGCAGGCTGAAGAAATTCTTCGCGTTAAGCTCGGCAACAAGGCCACTAAGGCTGCCAGCCGCATTACCGCTGACGGCGTTGTCGCTATCTACATCGACGAACCGGGCAAGATCGGCGCTATCGTTGAACTGAACTCCGAAACCGACTTCGTTGCTAAGAATGCCGACTTCATCGCTTTCGCCAACGACATCGCTAAGCTCGTCGCCGAAAACAAACCGGCTGACGTTGCTGCTCTTTCCGCTCTTCCGCTCAACGGCTCTACCGTTGACGAAGTTCGTAAAGGCCTGATCGGCAAGATCGGTGAAAACATCTCCATCCGCCGCTTCCAGATCATTGAAGGCAAAGGCAAGCTCTCCACATACATCCACGGCGGTGCCAAGATCGGCGTTATCGTTGACGTGGTCGGCGGCAACGACGAAGTTGCTCACGACGTGGCTATGCACATCGCTGCTTCCAAGCCGAAGGCTCTCGACAAAGACGGCGTTGATCAGAACCTGATCGAAACAGAACGCCGCGTTGCGATTGAAAAAGCTCGCGAAAACGGCAAACCGGAACACCTGATCGAGAAGATCGCCGAAGGTTCCGTTAACAAGTTCCTCAAGGAAGTCACACTTCTTTCTCAGCCGTTCGTTAAGGATGACTCTAAGAGCGTCGGCGAACTCCTGAAGAGCAATGGTGCTACAGTATCTGCATTTGCGCTGTTTGTTGTCGGTGAAGGTCTTGAAAAACGCAACGACGACTTCGCTGCCGAAGTTGCTGCTCAGGCTGCTGCCGCACGTGCCTAATTGTTGAACTTTTTTCGGAGTAAACGATGAGTAAGTCTGAAACGCCTAAAACCAAACGAATTCTGCTGAAACTCTCCGGCGAAGCCCTTATGGGGGACAACGCCTTCGGCATCAGCCGTGATACGCTCAAGAGTATCGTCGGTGAAATTAAGGAAGTAGTTGACTTAGGCGTTCAGCTTGCGATCGTGGTCGGCGGCGGCAATATCTTCCGCGGAGTCGCACTCGGCTCCACCGGTATGGATCGTGCCACCGGCGACTATATGGGCATGCTGGCTACCTGCATGAACGCAATGGCCCTCCAGGATGCACTGAGAAACGCCGGTGTTGAAGCCCGTGTTCAGTGCGCTCTGGATATCGACCAGGTTGCCGAGCCGTATATTCGCGGCAAAGCCTTGAGCCACCTGAAGAAAGGTCGGGTTGTGATTTTTGCTGCCGGTACCGGTAATCCGTTCTTCACAACGGATACTGCCGCAGCGCTGAGAAGTGCTGAAATCGGAGCCGATATGGTTCTGAAAGCCACTCAGGTTGACGGTGTCTTTACCGCTGATCCCAAGAAAGATCCCAGCGCAAAAATGTATAAGTCTCTGACTTTTGACGAAGCCATTCAGAAGAAGCTCAAGATTCTGGACGCTACAGCTTTTACGCTCTGCCGCGATCAAGGCATGCCGATTAGAGTCTTCAACCTTCATAAGCCCGGTGCGCTCAAGCGCGTTGTGCTTGGTGAAGACGAGGGCACGCTCGTTCACGTTTAACCGAGAAAAAACGGATACAAAAAGCTCCGGACCTGCATCAGCGGGTCCGGAGCTTCTTTCTTGATCGATGAATTACTTTTCTGCTTTTTCACGTTCGCAGGATTTTTCGGCTTCTTCTTTCTTAAGTTTGTTCTCTGCGTGAATCTTGTCCCGCAGTTCATCACTCTTTTGTTCCTGGTCTTTCAGAATTGCGCCGAACATTTTTTCAATTTTTGCCATGGTCCAAACTCCTTATCAGATGTTTTGAGCTTAAGCGCGTTTAGCCGAAGAGCCTATTAAACCAACTCGAATCGAGCGGTTTGAGGCTTTTGCGCTCCGTGGTAAACTCAACGAATTAATAAAGGCTGTCACTGCCGCCGTTGTTTTATTTCGGCGGATTTGACCGCGTCCGTGATTTTCTGCTCACCGGCGTGCGACTAAGTTTTGTGACTTGCAGCCGAGAAATCTGCAGAGATTGGAAATTGACATGACAACTAAAGACATCTATTCACAGTCCGAACACCATATGAAGCGTTCCATTGAGACGCTCAAAGAAAACCTGATGAAGATCCGTACGGGTCGCGCTCATACCGGTTTGCTCGAACACATCACCGTCGATTACTACGGCTGCCCGACTCCGATTTCTCAGGTGGCCCAGCTCGGTTTGGCTGACGCCAGAACCATCACTGTTCAGCCTTGGGAAAAGAAAATGGTTGCCGTGGTTGAAAAAGCAATCCGCAACTCCGATCTTGGTCTGAATCCGGCGACTTCCGGCGAAATCATTCGCGTTCCGATGCCTCCTCTGACCGAAGAACGCCGTCGTGACTTAACGAAGGTTGTTCGTTCTGAAGGCGAAGAAACTAAGGTTGCCATCCGCAATCTGCGCCGCGATGCAAACAACAAGGTTGCTGCGCTCGTGAAGGAAAAAGAAATTTCCGAAGACGACGAACGCCGCTCCAACACAGAAATTCAGAAACTCACCGATAAGTACATCGGTGAAGTCGACAAGCTGATTGCCGAAAAAGAAAAGGAAATCATGACCGTTTAATCGGTTTAAATCCTATGACAAGTCAGGAATTGACTGCAAAGCCACGTGAGAGGGTGCCCCGTCACGTGGCTATTGTTATGGATGGCAACGGAAGATGGGCCAAGGCTCGAAAACTTCCTCGTCTTATGGGCCATCAAAAAGGGGTTGAGTCCGTTCGCACAGCGATCCAGGCCGCAGCCAAGACAGGCGTGCAGCATTTGACGCTTTTTGCTTTTTCCAGTGAAAACTGGAACCGGCCGGCAGATGAGGTTAAAGGGTTGATGAAGCTTTTTCTCGTCAGCCTGCGCAGAGAGATTGCAGCCCTAAACAAAGCCAATGTACGGGTTCGTCTTGTCGGCGATCTGACCGCTTTTTCTGAAGAACTTCAGGAGCAAATCGCCGATTCAATGAAGATCACGGAAAACAACACCGGTCTGACACTGAACGTCTGCGTGAATTACGGAGGGCGTTGGGAAATTCTTGAGGCGGCAAAAAGATGTCGTGATATTCCGCTCGAAGAACTGACGGAACAAAAATTTGCTTCGCTGCTTCCTTTGGCGGATTCCGGCGATGTGGATTTGTTTATCCGTACGAGCGGGGAAGAGCGGATCAGCAATTTTATGCTGTGGCAGCTTGCTTACGCAGAGCTGTATTTCACAAAAATTTTATGGCCCGATTTCACCGAGAACGAGTTTTTAAATGCGCTAAATTGGTACTCTTATAGAGAACGTAGATTTGGTAAGACTTCCGAACAAATTCAACAGGAAGCGAAAAAGGAATAGTTCATGCTGCTGCAAAGAGTCATTACAGCCGTTGTGTTGTTAATTATCATCATCGGCGCGCTTTTAATTTCTCCTTTGGCTTTCACGGCGGTGGCCGCGATTGCTATCGGATGCTGCTTTTGGGAGTGGCTCCGCATTTGTAAATGGAACAACGGGGTCGCAATGGTTTGCGGCGTTGTTTTGGGGGCATCCCTTTTCTTCTTAGAGTATGCCTCACCTGCTGCACTCCAGACAGTTCAGTCCGGCAACGGGCTAATGATTATTACCGCCACGGCAACTGTGCTTTGGGCGGTTATTACCGCGGTTATTTTTACCCGCCGCACCTCCGGTTGGATGGTCCCCCAAGGCATCGGGGCCCTTTTAGGCTGGATCTTTGTGCCGGCCGCTTGGTTTTCTCTGATGTACTTGTTCCGTGAGAAGGGCACCATTTATATGTTGTCCGTCTTGGCTATCGTTTGGGTTGCAGACATCATGGCCTACTTCGGCGGCCGCTGCTTCGGCGGTCCTAAAATGGCTCAGGGAATCAGCCCGAAGAAGACTTGGTCAGGTGCGCTGACAGCATTCGTGTGCGTTCTTGCTCTTTCGTATGTCCTTTACTGGGCTCAGCCTTCTTTCCCACTTTGGACCGACGCGCTTATCTCTCATTTGACCGGTTGGACTTCAGCTTTGATTCTGATTCTGGTAGTGCTGTTTTCTATAGCCGGTGACTTGTTTGAAAGTGCGCTTAAGCGCACTGCCGGAGTTAAAGATTCAAGCAATCTTCTTCCGGGACACGGCGGTTTCTATGACCGTCTCGATGCTCAGATGAGCGTTCTTCCCCTTACCGTCTTCATTCTTCTTTTCCTCCAAGGTTACTAAGTTTCAGTCATGGAAAGCGTTGCGATCCTCGGTGCGACCGGCTCGATCGGTAAAAGTTCATTAGATGTCATCTCTCGTTATCCGGACCGGTTCACCGTGTACGCGGTGACTGCCAATTCCAGCGTCAAGAAACTCGCTCAGGCGGCTAAAGACAGCGGAGCTAAAGTCGCGGTAATTGCAGATAAAGAGCTTCTAGGAGCTCTGCAGGATGAACTTAAGGCCGCCGGAAGTAGGGCGCAAGCTTTGGCCGGTGCTAAGGCAATTGATGAAATCGCATCCAGCCCCGAAGTCGATATCGTGATAGGAGCTATCGTCGGAGCTGCCGGAATTTCTTCGACATTTAAGGCTGCCGAAGCCGGTAAAAAGCTTCTGCTGGCCAATAAGGAAAGTGTCGTTTGCGGCGGCCGAATCCTGATGGATACGATTAAGGCCTCGGGTGCTGTTCTCATGCCGGTCGACAGCGAACACAATGCTATTTTTCAGTGTCTTGTCGGAGCGACCCAAAAAGCCAGATGTGAAGCCAATATCCTTCTGACTTGCTCGGGCGGGCCTTTCCGTCAAAGACAGGACCTTTCCAATGTCACGGTTGAAGAAGCTACGCATCATCCGAACTGGTCGATGGGCAAGAAAATTACCGTTGACTCTGCGACGCTGATGAATAAGGGCCTGGAAGTTATCGAGGCTCGCTGGCTTTTTGATTTCGAGCCGGAACGCATTCAGGTTGTCGTTCATCCTCAGAGCGTCATCCATTCTATGGTTCAGTATGCCGACGGAGTAGTCATTGCGCAACTGGGTGCTCCGGACATGAGAAACACGATTGCTTACTCTTTAGGCTTCCCGGAAAGATTGGACGCCGGGGTAGAACCATTAAACTTCTCAAAAATCAAAACGTTAACCTTCGAAGAACCGGACTTAAAACGTTTTCCCCAGCTTGGCTACGCCTACGATGCATTGAAGCTGGGCGGAGCTGCTTCGATCGTCTTGAATGCAGCCAACGAGATCGGCGTCGAGGCATTTATTCAAGGCAAGATCGGCTTTACCGACATTGCACGCCTATGCCACGCAATGATGTACGGCTTCCAGCCGCCTGCTCCGACGAACTTGGAAGCGATTCTGGATACGGATAAACAGGCTAGAAAACTGGCTCAGTCTTGGATCGAAGGTTTTTGCGACAAATTGGAGAACTAACCTTGACATTGTTGACGACCATTGCTGCCTTTGCGGTAACGATCGGTATTTTGATTACCTTTCATGAGCTCGGGCATTATTTAGTCGCCAGACTTTGCGGCGTAAAAATTCTGAGATTTTCTCTCGGCTTCGGGAAACCGCTTTTTATCTATAAACGCAAGAACGATCCTGATGCAACGGAGTGGGCGGTCAGTGCGCTCCCTTTGGGCGGATACGTCAGGATGCTCGATGCGAGAGATCCTGCCTGTCTGCCTATCAAACCGGAAGATAGAAATCGTGAATTCGGGGCTAAGAATGTGTGGCAGCGATTCGCCATTGTTGCTGCAGGTCCATTTGCAAACCTTCTGCTTGCCGTCCTGCTCTATGCTTCTATCTTCATGATAGGTAGCACGCAGCCGACGCCGGTTGTTGCCGAGCCCCCGGCCGGTACGCCGGCCGCGGTGGCCGGACTCCACGCCGGCGACAAAATTCTGAAAGTCGGCGATTCAGAAATTAAAACTTTTACGGATCTCCGTATGGAGATGCTGAATAAGTTCGGAAGTACGACGGATATTTTGGTTCACAGTCCCAACGGCAGCGAAGTAACGAAAGAAATTGACCTCACGAAGATGAGTCTGGACCCAAAAGCAAAAGATGCCGATCCTTTTGATGAGGTCGGTCTTCATTTGAATATGGGCCATCCATTTATCTCATCTTTTGTTGAGAACTCCGCCGCGCAGCGCGACGGAATCAAAATCGGTGATCACATCTATCAGGTCGGCAGCGTTCCGGTGAAGATGCCCAAAGATTTTGTGGCTGAAATTAAGAAGTACCCCGGCAAGCCCGTCAATCTTCTCGTCGGAGATGAAAACGGGCCGACACATACGGTAGAAGTCACACCTGCCTATGCTAAGGATGAACAGGGTAATGAAATCGGCAGAATCGGCGCAGCAATCGGAGTGGACTTCCCGCACACTCAGGTTTCTTACGGACTGTTAAAGAGTTTGGCTGAAGGCGTGAAGAAAACGTGGGATACCGCAGCAATGTCTGTTCGAATGATCGGAAAGATGTTTACAGGTGATGTCTCTATCAGCAATATCTCCGGTCCTGTGACGATTGCCGACTATGCCGGCCAGACTGCTCAGCTGGGTATTCTTCCTTTTATTTCGTTTTTAGCGTTGGTTTCCATCAGCTTGGGAATTTTGAACTTGTTACCGATTCCCATGTTAGACGGCGGCCATCTCCTGTATTATTCTCTCGAAATAGTGACTGGTAAGCCGGTTTCTGAGGCTGTACAAGCGTCTGCACAAAAGATTGGCATCGCAGCTCTCTTTGGTTTGACTATACTTGCACTATTTAATGATTTGACGCGACTTTTGCCGTGATTTCAATCACGCAGGGTCATTTTTTAATTTATAGAATATGCCTCATCCTAAGAAGATAGCGCTAGCTTGCGCTTTAGCTTTGGCAGCGACGACCGTGCTTGCACAGGGTCATGTGATTAAAGACATTCGACTCGAGGGCATTTCCCGTACGGAAGCGGGTACTGTTTTTTCGCATCTGCCGATCCGAGTGGGAGACACGTATTCTCCGGAGCTGGGCGCTGAATCTCTGCGTTCACTGTATGCTTCCGGAATGTTCCAGGATGTTCAGCTCGACATGGACGGCAACGTCTTAGTGGTTCGAGTTCAGGAGCGTCCGACGGTCGCAAACATTCACACTACCGGTATTTCCGAGTTTGATGCCAAAGGTGTTGAAAAATCTCTCCGTGATGTGGGCTTAGCCGAAGGTTTTATTTTTGACCGCGCAGTATTGGATCGCGCCGTTCAGGAATTAAGACGCCAATACCTCTCTCGCGGCCGTTACTCCGCTGATGTCAAAGTCACTGTTACGCCGGTGGAACGCAACCGCGTCCGCATCAACATCGACGTTGATGAAGGTCCGGCCGCAAAGATTCAGCAAATTCGTTTTGTGGGCAACAAAGTCTATGACGACGGCGATCTTCGCGACGAAATGCAGCTCGGAACGCCGAACTGGTTCTCCTGGTACACCAAACGCGATCAGTATTCTCGCGAAAAACTGACAGCTGATTTGGAGGCAATTCGCGCCCTGTACAACAACAACGGTTACCTCGACTTCAAGATTGACTCAACACAAGTGTCCGTCAGCCCTGATAAGTCCGAGATTTTTGTCACCATCAATATTGATGAAGGCAAGAAGTACACAATTAAGGACATTCGCTTAACCGGCGACATGCTTGGCCTCGAGCCCGAGTTTGAAGATCTTGTAGATATCAAACCGGGTTCTGTCTACAACGCCTCCGAAGTGAACGGCCTGGCAAAGAAATTTACGGATCGTCTTTCCGCCTTGGGTTACGCTTTTGCGAGAGCAATTCCGAACCCGGTTGTTGATCCTGAAAATCCGGATGAAGTCAGCGTCGTGTACACGATTGACCCCGGCCGCCGCGTTTATGTTCGTAAAGTAAACATTACAGGCAACACCCGTACTCAGGACGAAGTGATTCGCCGTGAAGTTCGTCAGTATGAAGCCAGCTGGTTTGACAGCGATAAAGTTGCCGTCTCCCGCGACCGTATTGACCGTCTCGGCTTCTTCGAAACCGTTACGGCAGAACCTGAACCCGTTCCCGGCTCTCCGGACCAAGTCGATCTGGCGGTTAACGTGAAAGAACGCCCGACCGGCAACATCTCTGTCGGTGCCGGTTACTCCACATCCGAAGGTATCGTTCTTTCCGGCGGTTTCTCACAGAACAACGTTTTCGGTACCGGCAACTCTCTGTCTTTAGAAGTCAATACTTCCAAGAGTTCCAGAACTTACGCGGCCAGCTTCACGCAGCCGTACATCACAACCTCCGGTATTAGCCAGTCTTTCGAAATTTACGATCGTAAACTCGACTTGGACGAACTCGAAATTACCGACGACGTTAAGTACGAAACCTACGGCGCCGGTGTGACTTACGGTGTACCGATTACGGAAAATGACCAGATTTTCTTAGGCGGCAAGTTTGAAATGACCGATGTGACCGTCGGATCTGGGGCTCCAAACCGTTACAAAGACTATGTTCACGATTACGGTAAGAAACCGAAGAGCATTGCAGCGACGATCGGTTGGTCTCGTGATACTCGAGACAACATATTGGCTCCGACTCGCGGCCGTTACCAGAGATTGTTCGGTGAAATCTCCCTGCCGGTGCTTGATCTGAAGTACTACCGCGCAACTTATCAGTTCCAGCAGTTTGTTCCTATCACGAAATCCATTACCTTCGCCTTTAACACAGAGCTTGGTTATGGTGACGGTTATGCAGGCAAACAGTATCCGTTCTTCAAAAACTTCTACGGCGGCGGTATCGGATCGGTCCGCGGCTACGATACTTCCTCTCTCGGCCCGCGTGATACAGGTCCTACGGGCGACGGGGACGCATCCGGCGGTAACCGTAAACTTAATTTCTCTCTCGAATTGCTGACGCCGATTCCCGGTGCAGACAGAACCCTGCGTATGTTCACCTTCTTGGACGGTGGCTGGGTTTGGGGCCGCAAAGCCTTCTACAAACAGCTTGCTGACGGCAAATACGCTGTGGACCGTTACAAGAAGGACAAGCTTGACCTCGGCGATCTGCGTTACTCCGTCGGTTTCGGTTTAGCCTGGATTTCTCCGATGGGTCCGCTTAAATTGAGCTTCGCATTCCCGCTCAATAAGAAGGACAGCGACGAGCTTCAGAGATTCCAATTCCAAATTGGTACAGGTTTCTAATAAATTTGTGGCACAATTAAACAATTGTGTAGGAGATACATTCATGCAAAAAAAATGGTTAGCGGTTGCGTTAGTTTCCGCCTTGGTTTGCTCTGCTGCGACAGCAGTGCAGGCAGAAGTTAAGATCGGTGTCGTCAGCACCGAAGTTATTCTTCGCGATTCTGCAGCTGCTCAGGCCGCAAGTAAAAAACTTGAACAAGAATTCTCTAAGCGTGATAAAGAACTCAACGCTGCCGGTCAGCGCCTGAAAAACGACGTCGAGCGCTTCGAAAAGAATGCCGGAACAATGACTGAGCAGGAAAGAATTCGCAAGCAGCGTGATCTGGCTGAAAGAGACCGCGATTTCCAGCGTCGTCAGCGCGAACTCCGCGAAGACTTCAATCAGCGCAGAAATGAAGAGCTCCAGAAGCTTCTTCGTCAGGCTAATACGGTCATCAAGAACATCGCTCAGCGCGAAAAGTATGACCTCATTCTTCAGGAGGCCATCTACGTCAACCCGAAGATTGATATCACTGATCAGGTTCTCAAGGAACTCAAGTAATTTTTATCGGGCACAAGCAGACAGGATGTCTGCTTGTTGCTTAATTGCCATTTAGTGCAATATGTGCGGCATGACCTGACTCGGGTTTCGGCGACTTCAAACTTGCTCTCCCTCTCAGATCGGCCGCATAAATTTTTTAAATAGGGCGATCAAATGATTCAACAAACAGCGCCGATGACTCTTCTTGAGTTAGTAGACCGAATTAAAGAAAAAAGCAACGACACTTTATTAAGCACGATCAGTGCCAACGGAGGCAAAGCTGAGATTAAGTCCATTGCTCCGCTGGAGACTGCCGGACACGGCGATGTCGCCTTTTTAGCCAACAGTAGATATCGAGACGCAGCCGCTGCCTGCAAAGCAACAGCTTTGGTTTTGACTGAAGAAGATAAACAGGCCATCTGGGGTAAAAAAGAACCTGACCGTATTGTCGTCATTACGCGCAATCCGTATGCTTGGTTTGCATATGCCCTCCAAATCATTTTTCCGCAGGAACAGCCGGAACCGGGCGTTGATACCAGAGCTGTTGTAGAAGACGGTGCTGTTATTGACTCGACTGCGACCGTTGAAGCCGGTGCCGTAATCCGCAAAGGCGCACAGGTCGGTCCGTACTGCTTTGTCGGCGCGAACAGCGTCATCGGCGAGGGCGTGGTTCTCGGCGAACACACTCGTATTTATCCGAACGTGACGATTTACTACGGCTGCCGCATCGGCAGACGCAACATCATTCACTCCGGTGCCGTAATCGGTGCCGACGGCTTCGGATTTGCGCCTTTAGACAGACAGTATGTGAAGATTCCTCAGATCGGTGCGGTTGAAACCGGAGATGATGTTGAAATTGGCGCCAACACCTGTATCGACCGCGGCGCTCTGCAGAACACCACGATCGGACAAGGCACTAAGATTGATGACTTAGTCATGATCGGTCACAACTGTCAAGTCGGCAAGAATGTGGTTCTTTCCGGAAGAACTGGTTTGGCCGGAAGCACGATTATCGGCGACAACGTTCAGGCCGGCGGCGGATCCGGTTTTGCAGGACACCTCAAGGTGGCCGCAGGTTCGATCATCGGCGGAGGCGCCGGTGTTCCGGGCACGATCGATAAGCCTGATTACTATGCCGGCTACATGCCTGCCATGCCTCACAGAGAGTTCTATAACATTCTGTCCGTAATTAAACGTTTGCCTGAGATGCGCAGACAGCTGAAGCATCTGGCAGAAAAAGTTGATTCCCTTAAGAAAGAGTAAAAATGCAAGACATTAATGACATCATGAGGCTCCTGCCTCACCGCTACCCGTTTCTTTTAGTTGACCGAGTTTTGGAAACGAACGGTGTCGATAAGCTGATTGCCATCAAAAACGTCACCGTCAACGAACCTCAGTTTACCGGTCACTTCCCGGGCGTTCCTGTCATGCCCGGCGTTCTGATCATCGAAGCGATGGCTCAGGCCTGCGCAATGCTGGCTTTTGCAAGAATGGGCGGCGAAAGAGATCCTGAGAAACTTTTTTATTTCGCTTCTATTGACAACGCTCGCTTCAAACGCGTTGTGATCCCGGGCGACCAGCTTCGCTTTGAGTGCACATTCCTGCGTGAAAAACTCGGCATGATCAAAATGCACTGCGATGCAACAGTTGACGGTCAGCTGGCAGCATGTGCCGACATGATGTGCTCCTATCGTTCACCTAAATAAAGGAAAACATATGGCTCAGATCCATCCCTCATCCTTAGTAGATCCTCAAGCCAAACTTGCGGAGAACGTTGTCGTCGGTCCGTTCTGCACGATCGGTCCCCACGTTGAAGTCGGTGAAGGAACCACTTTGCAGAGCCATATTGTTCTTACCGGCCATACCAAGATCGGTAAGAACAACAAGATTTATGCCTTTGCAGCGATCGGTATCGATCCTCAGGATAAAAAATACCGCGGCGAGGAAACTCAGCTGATTATCGGTGACAATAACGTTATTCGCGAACACTGCACGCTCTCTGTAGGAACCGTACAAGACAAGGGAGTAACTATTGTCGGAAACGGCAATCTGCTGATGGCCAATGTCCATGTCGCCCATGACTGCGTCATCGGAAACGACACCATCATTGCCAACAACGTCGGCTTTGCCGGCCACGTTCATGTTGCTGACGACGTGATCGTCGGCGGGCAGTCCGGGATTCACCAATTCGTCAAGATCGGGAAGGGCGCGATGCTGAGCGGCGGAAGCATGGTTCGTCAGGACTGCATTCCCTACGGTATGTATCAAGGTTACCCGGCATCTCCCTTCGGCATCAATCTCGAAGGCATGAAGCGCCACGGCTATTCAAGAGCTGCCATGCATGCGGCCCGCGAAAGCTACAAACTGATCTTCCGTGAAGGCAAGACCGTTCCGGAGGCAGTGGAAGCCATCAAGGCTTACGCATCAACCTTAGAAGATGAACAGGCTAAGAAAGTCTGCGAACTGATGTGCGAATTCACAGAGCAGGCAACTCGAGGATTGGCTCGCTAATGGAGCAATTGACTAATAACAGCATTATCTGGGCAGCCGGAGAAAACAGCGGAGATTATTTAGCTTCGCGTGTTCTGCCGGCTGTTGCCGCATCTCGTCCGAATCTAAAGATGGAAGGTATCGGCGGAGACAGAATGATCCAGGACGGCTTGGATCCTTGGTTTCATGCCAGCGAACTTTCCGTCCGAGGCTATTTGGAAGTGATCCGCCATCTGCCGCGAATTTTAAAAATTCGCCGCGAAATGATGCGCCGTACTATCCAGTTTCGCCCTGCTGCCTACATCGGGGTTGATGCTCCTGACTTTAATCTGTCGATTGAAGAGAAGGTTAGAGCTTCGGGTATTCCGGTCGTTCACATGGTGGCTCCAGCCGTCTGGGCTTGGCGTCCGCAGAGAATTCACCAAATCAAACGTGCGGTGGATCATTTGCTTTTGATTTTCCCTTTTGAAGAGAAAATTTTTAAAGAAGCTGGTATACCCAGCACTTACATCGGTCATCCTCTGGCAGAGATTATTCCGATGGAGCCGGATACGGAAGGTGCGAGACGCAAACTGAACATCGTTGCGCAAGGCCCCGTGGTTGCCATACTTCCCGGCAGCCGAAAAGACGAAATCCGCTGGTGCGCTCCGGCATTTTTCGGCTCCGCCTCTTTAGTTCTGAAGCAGGAACCGAGAACTCGATTCATTGTCCCGGCGGCGGATGAACAGCGAAAGAAAGAGATTTTAGAAGTTCTTAACCGTTTTCCCGACGTCAAAGACCATACAGTGCTTTTGGACGGGAAGTCGCATTTGGCGATGGAAGCGGCCGATGCCATCTTGGTTGCGAGCGGCACTGCGACGCTTGAAGCCGCGCTTTATAAAAAGCCTTTAATCGTCGGTTACGCGATGCCGGCACTTTCCGCAATGTTGATTCTTTCCAAAGGCCAGACAAAGTGGATCAGTCTGCCCAACATTTTGGCGCAGAAGACCTTAGTTCCCGAGTGCGTTCAGATGTTCTGTTCGCCTGAAATTCTTTCGTCTCATTTGCTTCACGCACTTGAGCCGAAGCGGCAGGAATATCTCAAAGAAGTATTTTCAGAAATGCATGAAACATTGCTGAGGCCGACCGCTCAGCTGGCGACAGAAGCAATCGATCAGGTTCTAAAACACTGATGGCTGATTATTTATTTGACGGCGAAGAAACGATTGCCACGCTTGTCTGCGGCGTGGACGAAGCCGGCCGCGGCCCTTTAGCCGGACCGGTTGTTGCCGCAGCGGTAATTCTGAATCCCGATCATCCGATCGAAGGACTCAGGGATTCAAAAAAACTGACTGCTCATGCAAGAGAGGTTCTTGCGGAGCAGATCAAAACGCATGCGCTCGCCTGGGCGATTGCTGAGAGCTCAGTGGCCGATATCGACCGTATGAACATTCTGCAGGCGACGATGGCAGCCATGCGCAAAGCCGTGCTTCAGCTTGATCCGAAACCGGATTTGGTGCTGGTGGACGGCAACCGTCTTCCGGAACTTCCGTTCCGGGCAGAGCCCATTGTCAAGGGCGACGACTTGATTCCGGAGATTTCCGCAGCGTCTATTTTGGCAAAAACTTATCGGGACGCCTTAATGAAAATCCTCGGCGGAATGTATCCGAAATACGGTTTTGAGCAGCATGCGGGATACGGTACGGCATACCATCTCAAAATGCTGGAGAAATGGGGGCCGTGTCCGGTGCACCGAATGACGTTCGGTCCCGTGGCGTTGATTGCAAAGAAATTTGAGCGCCGAGCCGACCGTAAAAAGCGAAAGGGACAGTAAATGGAATTCATGCGGATCACAAGCGCAGCCAATCCTTCAATAAAACTTGCAAAGAATTTGGCGCAGCACCCGAGAGCGGCGAGAAAAGAAGGTTTATCTCTTGCCGAAGGAATTCATTTGGCCCGAGAACTTCTTTTGCATTCCGAGCTTGTCCGCAAAGTATTTTTAAGAGAAGGGGCGGAGAAGAATTTTGAAATCTCTGAAATCTTACAAAGATATCTGTCGTTAAAGATTCCTGTGGTTCAGCTGTCTTCCCAAATCTACAGCTCGATTTCTCCTGTGGACACCAGTGCCGGGATTATTTGTGAGATCCGTATTCCTGAAGATGGGAACATCAAAAAAGACGAAGATTGGATTTATCTTGACGGTGTCCAAGATCCCGGCAATGTCGGAACCATTCTTCGTTCTGCATTGGCTTCGGGCGTGACGAATATTGCTCTGTCTCAGCAATGCGCCTACGTCTGGTCCCCAAAAGTTCTGCGTTCCGCCATGGGAGCTCATTTCTTCTGCAACATTATTTCTTCCGTCGAACTCGAAGAGATCAAAGAAAAAACGGGCGCCGCTTGCTTAGTTGCTGACGCCCGAGGCGGAAAAGATCTCTACGAAGAAAAATGGGGAAAAGACCACACCTTATGGGTGTTCGGAAGCGAAGGCCTAGGCGTTTCTGAAAAAGCCCTGGAACTCTCCGATTTGACGCTGTTGATTCCTTTGGATTCCAGAGTGGAAAGCCTCAACGTTGCAACAGCGGCTTCCGTCTGTCTGTTTGAACAGCGCAGACGCCGGTTGGCTTACCGTACAGAAAAATAATATGCGGCCGAGTCGGCCGCATATCCAAAATAAACTCATTCAGTCATCACATTCCCATGTGCGGGTCGATGTTGATCTTGAGCTCAAGCAGAATCGTTGCAGAAATTTCTTCAATGGACTTAGAAGTGGAGGAAAGATATTTGATGCCTTCACGATCCATCATTCGTTGGGCTTCTTCGACTTCATATTCGCAGTTTTCTATTGAAGCGTATTTGGAGTTGGGGCGTCGCTCGCCGCGGATTTCAGAAAGACGTTTGGGAGAAATGGACAGACCGAAAATCTTGTCTTTGCAGTTTTCCAGAGCAGGGGGCAGCTCGCCTCGTTCGAAATCTTCCGGGATAAGCGGGTAGTTAGCTGCTTTGACACCGTACTGCATGGCTAAGTACAAGCTGGTCGGAGTCTTACCGCTGCGCGAGACACCTACCAGCACCACGTCTGCCTCTTCCAAGCCTTTGTTGGTTTGTCCGTCGTCGTGTGCGAGCGTGTAGTTAATCGCATCAATACGGCGGTTGTATCTTTCTTGGTCGCCGATTTCGTGACTCTTGCCGACGGAGTGGTCGCTCGGGACGCCAAGTTCACGTTCCAGAGGTCCGACGAACGAGCGGAAGAGCTCGATGACGAAAGCGTTGCAGTATTCGTTAAAAGTAGAAGCTAAGGAGCCTGCGACAAGGGTAGAGAAGACAATCGGCCGCACGCCGTTCTCTTTGCCGACTTCGTTGATTCTCAAGGCCGCAGCCTTGGCTTTTTCTTCCGTGTTCACGAAAGGCATGCGGTAGCGCAGGTATTTAAGACCGTGAAACTGCGCTAAAACAGCATTTGCCAAAGTTTCAGCAGTAATTGCCGTAGCGTCAGATACAAAAAACACGGTACGCTGAGTCGGTTTGTCAGGGGTTTCGTTTACGTTTGAATTCATAAAATTTAACGCTGTTAGATGAAGTTACGAACTTAACGCTAAAAGAACGGCTAAAATTTAGCAAATTTTTTCACTCAATTTCGAGGTAAACATGACACAAGGACGTTTCGTCATTCCATTCAGCCAACTTCGTATGACAGATGTTGACATCGTAGGCGGCAAGAATGCTTCTCTTGGCGAACTGCTTAGCCAGCTTACAGAAGCCGGCATTAGAGTACCTGACGGCTTTGCAACGACGGCTGAAGCCTTCAGAGTCTTTTTAAAAGAAGGCGGTCTTGATAAAAGAATCGAAGATCGTCTGAGCAAGTTAGACGTTGATGATGTTAAAGAGCTGGCAAAGGCCGGCGCTGAAATTCGTGAATGGATTGAAAAAGCTCCTTTCCCGGCCCAGCTCGAAAAAGAAATCAGAGAACACTATGAGTGGCTCAAGGGCGACCAGAAGGAAATTTCCGTTGCTGTTCGTTCTTCCGCTACTGCCGAAGACCTTCCGGACGCTTCCTTTGCCGGCCAGCAGGAAACTTACCTGAACGTCGTCGGTCTCGAACAAGTGTTCGCAAGAATGAAGGAAGTATTCGCTTCTCTCTACAACGACCGTGCGATCTCTTACCGCGTTCACAAAGGCTTTAATCACGCTGATGTAGCCCTTTCCGCCGGTGTCCAGAGAATGGTTCGCTCCGATAAGGGTGCTGCCGGTGTTATGTTTACGATGGATACCGAAAGCGGCTTTGATCAGGTCGTTTTCATTACAGCCAGCTACGGCCTCGGTGAAACCGTTGTTCAGGGCGCTGTGAACCCGGACGAATACTTTGTTCACAAGCCCATCATGGAAATGGGCAAATTCCCGATCATCCGTAAAGTTCTCGGCAGCAAGAAGATCAAGATGATCTTCGACACAGACAAGTCCAGTGGACGCTCTGTGAAGGTGGTTGATGTTCCCGAATCCGAACGCCGCAAGTTCGCTTTGAACGACGACGAAATCATTCAGCTTGCCAAGTACGCCCGTATTATTGAAAAACACTACGGCCGTCCGATGGACATTGAATGGGGCAAAGACGGCATCGACGGTAAACTCTATATTCTTCAGGCTCGTCCCGAGACCGTGAAGAGCCGTCAGAAGAAGGCTGATGTTCAGCAGAAATTCGTTCTTCTCGGCAAAGGCGAAATCCTGGTAACCGGCCGCGCTATCGGTCAGAAGATCGGCGCCGGTAAGGTCCGTATTGTTGCCGGTCCGGAACAGATGGACCTGGTTCAGGAAGGAGACGTCCTTGTTACGGACATGACCGATCCTAACTGGGAACCGGTGATGAAGAAGGCCAGCGCTATTGTTACCAACCGCGGCGGCCGTACCTGCCACGCAGCTATTATTGCTCGTGAGCTCGGTATCGCCGCTGTTGTCGGCTGCGGCGACGCTACCGAAGTCCTCAAAGACGGTCAGGAAGTTACCGTCTCCTGCGCCGAAGGCGATACAGGCAATATTTACAACGGCCTGATCCCGTTCGAAATCAAAGAAGTGAAACAGGGCGAACTGCCTGAGATCCCCGTTAAGATCATGATGAACGTGGGCAATCCTCAGCTTGCATTCGACTTCCAGTCCATCCCGAACAAGGGTGTCGGTCTGGCTCGTCTTGAATTCATTATCAATAACAACATCGGCATCCATCCGAAAGCCTGCTTAGCTTATCCGGATCTTCCTGAAGATCTGAGAAGAGCCGTTGAAGAAGCATCCGCCGGTTACGAAAACCCGCGTGAATTCTTCAAAGAAAAGATCGCCGAAGGTGTTGCCACGATTGCTGCCGCTTTCTATCCGAAGAAAGTGATCGTTCGTATGTCCGACTTCAAGAGCAATGAATACCGCAAACTCTTAGGCGGCAAGCTCTACGAACCGGAAGAAGAAAACCCCATGCTCGGTTTCCGCGGTGCAAGCCGTTACGTTTCCGAAGACTTCAAAGAATGCTTTGCAATGGAATGCGAAGCTCTGAAGAAAGTCCGCGACGAAATGGGTCTGACCAATGTCGAAATCATGATCCCGTTTGTCAGAACCGTGAAGGAAGCCAAGGAAGTTAACGAACGTCTGAACGAACAAGGTCTCAAGCGCGGCGTGAACGGTCTTCGTCTCAACATGATGTGCGAAATCCCGAGTAATGCCCTGCTCGCCGAGAAGTTCCTTGAACACTTCGACGGCTTCTCTATCGGGTCCAATGACTTGACCCAGCTGACACTCGGTCTGGACCGCGACTCCGGACTGGTTGCCAACTTCTTCGATGAACGCGACGAAGCAGTGAAGGTCCTCTTGGCTCGCGCCATCAAGGCCTGCCGTGAGAAGGGTGCTTACGTCGGCATTTGCGGCCAAGGCCCGTCCGACCATCCCGACTTAGCTCAGTGGCTGATGGAAGAAGGTATCGAGTCCATTTCTCTGAACCCGGATACTGTCGTCAACACTTGGCGCAGACTGGCTAAAGACGTTAAGAAATAATTCTTAGTTTCTAAGCCTTACCAAACGGCCGTTTTCCTTTCGGATGCGGCCGTTTTCGCGTTCTTAACCTATAATTGACTCACGGTCAAAAGAGAGACCTCAAAGAAGGGAACGCATTATGGGATTGTCGTATTTTTGGTTTATTGCCGCTGCAGTGATCGGCGCGATGGATCTTTACTTCGGCAATGCTTTTCTATTGGTGATTTCAGCTGCCGCTTTTACGACAGCCCTTTTTTCCTTCTTCCTCAGTTCCGTTTATTTACAAGTCGCCATCTTCACCGTCATTTCTCTTTTAGTGATCAGTTATCTGATGCTTTTGCAGCGTCACTTGAGAGAAGTCGACTTTTATTCCGAAATTCTCCGCCGGCACATTGGTAAAACCGTGACGGTTCACGAATGGAGGCACAATCGGTACGCGACCGTCCAATACAACGGGCGAGTTTGGGAAGCCGAGATTGCTTTTAATGCGGGCGGTAATCTTCGTGCAGGGAAATACAAAATATGGAAAATGCTTTCGAACCGGCTAGTTCTGATTCCGTAGAAGGAAAAATCCCGGAGGGCGTCAGCCTCCCCAATCTTGACGATCCTCTCGTCATTAAAGATTTATTGAGAGCTCATGCAATGGCGGTCTCTAAACGCCTTGCTGAAGCCGTTCATAAAAATGTTCGTCGAGAAGAAGTCGTTCAAGCCGACCAGAGAGCCGCCGCATTCTTGGCTACAACGCTTTTAGGTCAAAATCCCGCTTATGCAAAGGCGTCTGTAAACACGCCCGAAAGAATTGAAAAGCTGCTTCGCGCCGAATTCACGGAGGCTTTGAAAGGCTTCGGGATCAAAGAGGAAGAGGCCGCTGATCCGGCTGTCTTTATGCAGCTCGTGATGTTTCTGTTCACAAACCAAGTCCACGAACTCATCAATGAACTGCAGAAAAATCCGGATGATATCGAAGCAAAAGGTCCGCAGGCTCTCGACGCTCTTCTTGAGTCTTGGGTGAAAAAATTAACTAAAGAGAAGTGCGATGCCTAAATGTATTAAACCGAACTGCAACCGCGGCTGCTGCGGCCACGACCACAGCTCCAAGGCGGAGCAGGCGCCTTCTATCGTGGACATTGAAGTCGTCAGAAAAATTCTCTCCCAGGCCGTTGTGAACATGTGCAAACGGGCTATTGCGTGTGCGGAAGGCGAACTGACGAGAGATGAGCTCGCAGAGAAGGATATGAAGCTCATGGAGTGGCTCGGGGAGACTTTCTGCGGTAACAACAGTCATTTTGAACCGGGCCCTGAAGACTGGACAACCGAAGGTTTGGCAGAATACATCAAACAGGCTCTCCCCCAGATAGAGGAGAACCCGGAAGGCGGGGGAATGAGTTCTGATGAGGTCGTCGTCAAAGCCTGCGCGATTTTTGTCGGGGAAGCCTATAAGGCTATCCATGATGCTCTGAAAGCCGGGTTCCCGCTGCTGGATGCCGATGAATTACCGGCGCCCGTCGCTTCTTTTGTCGAATCCTGGACCCTTTTGTTCGTCGGTGCTCCGATGGGCAGCAATAACTAAAACTGAAAATAGGAAAAAGAAAATAATGAATAACTTTGAATACTCTAATCCCACACGTTTAGTTTTCGGCAAAGGAGAAGAAAGCCGTATCGGTGAGCTGATGCGTGCCCGTGTGCCGGCGATGAGCCCCGTGCTGGTGGTTTACGGCGGCGGTTCTGCCAAAGCCAGTGGGCTCTTGGAACGCATCTCCGAATCGTTAAAAGCTGCCGACCTTGTGCCGATTGAATTGGGCGGCGTGACTCCGAACCCGCAGCTTTCTTTTGTTCAGAAAGGTATCCTTTTGGCCCGCGAGCACAGAGTTAAAGCGATCCTCGCTGTCGGGGGTGGAAGCGTCATCGATGCTTCTAAGGCAATAGCCATCGGCGTTCCTTATGTTGGCGATGTTTGGGATTTCTTTACAAAGAAAATTATGCCGACAGAAGCGCTTCCGGTTGCCGCTGTGCTCACGCTTCCTGCTGCAGGCAGCGAACAGAGTATCCGTATTGTGATTTCGAACGGAGACAGAAAGCTCGGCGCCGGTTCTCCGCTGGTCCGTCCGTTTGTGAGCGTCATTGATCCCGAACTTTTCTTTACGCTTCCGGAAAAGCAAATCCGGGCCGGTGTGATCGACATGATGAGTCACATCATGGAGCGCTACTTTACTCAAACTAAGAATACAGACTTTGTAGACGGTCAGGCTGAAAGCGCTATGAAGACAATCATGAAAAACGGCTTGAAGCTCAAAAAGAATCCCAAGGATTACGATGCTTGGTGTCAGATCGGCTTGGCCGGATCTTTTGCGCACAACGGATATTACGGACTAGGACAGGTTGAAGACTGGGCATCTCACGGCATGGAGCATGAACTGAGCGCCTGGGATACGACAATTACGCACGGAGAGGGGCTTGCGGTTGTGATTCCGGCATGGATGAAGTACGTCTGGCGTGCCAATCCTAAACGCTTTGTTCAGTTTGCACGCAACGTCATGGGCGTAAAAGGCGAAGGCTCCGATGAAGAAATCATTCGGAAAGGCATCAAGACTTTCAGAAGGTTCCTGAAGAAGATGGGTGCGCCTAAGAATCTGAAGGAACTCGGCGCAGAGAAAGCCGATCCAAAAGAACTCGCGAAAAAAGCGGTGGAAATCCCCGGAAAATTAGGAAACTTCCTCCCGCTTTATGAGAAGGACATCGTCAAGATCTACAAGCTGATGCGTTAATTTTGAGTTTTTGTGAGAGGCACTTCGGTGCCTTTCTCTTTTTCTGGCGCTGCCGGAACGGAGTGAGTGAAATGCTTCTCCCAGTTTTTGACATATTCCTCGGCGAGCGGCTTGGATTTAAGAATTAAGAGGTTTTCCCCGTTTTTGGTCTCTGCAACTTTGACGAAATTGAAGCTGCCTGTAAGAACGATATCATCATCAACAATGATGATTTTGTCGTGCGCGGTGCGGTGAGCGGTATCAAAGAAAGTCGGGACGCCGGCTTCGATGAGATCTTCGGTCGTATTCGGTTTCTTCTTAGGCATTTTCTTGTCAATGATGACATCGACCTTCACACCGCGCTGATGAGCGCGGATGAGTGCCCCGGTAATTTCTTTGTTGGAGAAAAGAAAGGCCTGCATACGAATGCGGGATTTTGCGCTGTCAATGGATCTCACGATGGCGTCTTCTGCTCCCCCGTTCGGAGAGAAGAAGACCGCGGCTTCCGTGGGATAGAAAGGAGAGGCGAAAGCCGGAGCTGCTAGGGAAAGGGCAGCAGCGTGAACTAAACAAAAAAAGATGTGTTTCATAACGATGTAAAAAGAGAGCTGCCGATTGGCAGCTCGAAGAAAGATTATTTTCGATTAAGCGTTCTGTTTTTCAGCAGACGGCCTTGTTCGCGTTTCCACTCCCGCTTACCGATATCGGCTCGTTTTTCAAACAGCTTTTTGCCTTTGCCGAGGCCGAGTTCGAGTTTGACTCGGCCGTCTTTAAAGTGCATGTCCAAAGGAATCAGCGAATAACCGGCTTGTTCAACGCGGCCGATCAAACGCATGATTTCATGCTTATGAAGAAGGAGCTTACGGTTGCGCGTCGGATCCGCTTTTTCGTGTGTACTGGCGGTTTTCAGAGGCGTAATGTTTGCATTCAATAAGAATAGTTCACCGTTTCTGACGAAAACGTGAGCTTCTTTAATGGAAGCGCCGCCGGCACGGATGGATTTCACTTCCCATCCTCTTAGTTCCAGACCGGCTTCAAATTTTTCTTCAATATCGTAGTCGAATCTGGCTTTTTTATTTTGAATAATTGCCAAGGTTGCTCTCCAAGTAATAATGGCTTACAGCGAATTGATGCGGCCAAGGCCGAAAACGGGCTGAAAGCCGAGTAAAATCTGCACAATTTTACTTTATTCGAGGTACGGGAGGTTCATTTGCTGTTATCAGCCGTAAAACAAACACCCTCCGGACTGCTCAAAAAAGTTCTTGAGCTTCCCGAAGGTTCAACGGTCGGGGACGCACTGCGTGCACTCAACTGGCAAAAAACCGAGGAAATCGGTCTGAGTATTTACGGTCGGCGCTGCAAAGAAGAAGACCTCCTCAAGGACGGTGACCGAATTGAATTAACCGAACCGCTCCGAATCGATCCTAAAGAAGCCAGACGGCTTCGCGCTTTAAATAAACCGCTTTTGGCAACTCGAGGTCGGAAACATGCAAAATAAAATTTCACCCTTCGAATAAATACCTATTGCTGGTGGCAAAAACAGCATCGTCAATTTACGTATAATTATTTTTTGTGCTTAGAGGTTCAACAATGCGACTCCTTCAAAAGGCTTTAACCTTTGACGACGTTCTCCTCGTTCCTGCATACTCGAACATACTTCCCCGCGAGACCGTCCTTTCCACACAATTCACCAGAGACCTCCGTTTAAACATCCCGTTCTGCTCTGCAGCTATGGATACGGTTACTGAAGCTAATTTGGCCATTGCCTTAGCTCAGGAAGGCGGCATCGGTATTATTCATAAAAACATGACAGCCCAGGCTCAGGCTGCCGAAGTTAATAAAGTTAAACGCCACGAAGCAGGCATGGTTGCCGACCCGATCACCATCGGTCCGGACATGATTGTTGCCGACGTGATTCGTCTGACTCGCGAACACAACATTTCCGGTCTTCCCGTTGTTCAGGGCGAAAAAGTCCTCGGTATGGTTACACACCGCGACCTTCGCTTCGAAGACCGCATGGACGCCAAGATCAGTGAAATCATGACACCGGCCGAGCGCCTGATCACGATTAAAGAAGGCGCCACACTCGACGACGCTAAGAAACTGATGCACGAGCATCGCCTTGAAAGAGTTCTGGTTGTTGACGACAACTTCCACCTTCGCGGCTTGATGACCGTCAAAGACATCATCAAAGCAACCGAACATCCGTATGCTTCCAAAGATAAACACGGCAAACTGCTTGCCGGTGCAGCTGTCGGCGTCGGAGCCGGTACGGAAGAACGTGTCGAACTGCTGGTTGACGCCGGCGTCGACGTATTGGTTGTTGATACAGCCCACGGCCATTCTCAGGGCGTGCTTGACCGCGTCAAGTGGGTTAAGCAGCACTATCCTCAGGTTCAGGTTATTGGCGGAAACATTGCTACTGCCGCTGCTGCTCTGGCCCTCGTTGAAAACGGTGCAGACGCTGTTAAAGTCGGCATCGGCCCGGGTTCTATTTGTACGACTCGCGTTGTTGCCGGTGTCGGTGTTCCGCAGATTACTGCCGTCTCTAACGTTGCCGAAGCTCTTCAAGGCTCCGGTGTTCCTCTGATCGCTGACGGCGGTATCCGCTTCTCCGGCGACGTCGCAAAAGCCATCGCAGCCGGTGCCAATACCGTCATGATGGGCGGTATGTTTGCCGGTACTGACGAAGCTCCGGGCGAAATCATTCTGTATCAGGGCCGCTCCTACAAGAGCTACCGCGGTATGGGCTCTCTCGGCGCTATGAACAAAGGCTCTGCCGACCGTTACTTCCAGGACAACAATAACGGCAATGTTGATAAGTTTGTACCGGAAGGTATTGAAGGTATGGTTCCCTACAAAGGAAGCGTTCTTGCCATCATCTATCAGATGTGCGGCGGCCTTCGTTCTTCTATGGGCTACTGCGGCTGCCGTACGATTGATGAGATGCGCAGCAAAGCCTGCTTTGTTGAAATCACATCTGCCGGCTGGCGTGAATCTCATGTTCACGATGTGAAGATCACGAAGGAAGCTCCGAACTACAGACTGGAACATTAATTTCCCTACATGTCTGAAATTTCGGATTAATATGACGGACAAGAGTCGACTCGAGTTTTATAGACTCGGGCCGACTTTTGTTTTTAATTGATATTTAGCGAAGATGAACCACGATCGAATTTTAATTCTTGACTTCGGAAGCCAAGTCACGCAATTGATTGCGCGCCGTATTCGTGAAGCTCACGTTTACTGCGAAGTCCACTCCTGCGACGTATCGGATGAATTTATTAAAGAATTCAAGCCGAGCGGCATCGTCCTGTCCGGCTCTCACATGAGCGCTTATGAAGAATCTACGGACCGCGCTCCGAAGGCCGTCTTTGAAATCGGTGTTCCGGTTTTAGGCATTTGCTACGGCATGCAGACAATGGCTGAGCAGCTCGGCGGCAAGGTTGAAAACGGTGCTCAGCGTGAGTTCGGCTACGCAGAAGTTCGTGAACACGGCCACACAAAACTCTTGAAGAATATATCCGACTTTACGGATAAAGACGGCAAGAGCTATCTGAAGGTTTGGATGAGCCACGGCGACAAAGTCACTGAAATGCCGCCGGGATTCAAACTGATGTGCTCGACTCCGACTTGCCCCATTGCCGGTATGGCTGATGAGGGAAGAGGCTTCTACGCTGTTCAGTTCCACCCGGAAGTCACACATACTGAAAAGGGCCGTGAAATTCTTGAGACATTCGTTCTTAAGATCTGCAAAGCCAATCCCGACTGGGTTATGGGCAACTTCGCACAGGAAGCGGTTGAAAAAATTCGCCATCAGGTCGGTAAAGACGAAGTTATTCTCGGTCTTTCCGGCGGCGTCGATTCTTCCGTTACCGCTGCCTTGATTCATCGTGCTATCGGCGATCAGCTGACCTGCGTCTTCGTGGATAACGGTCTTCTTCGTCTGCACGAAAGAGAGCAGGTTGCCCAGACTTTCCGTGACAACATGGGTATGAAGCTGATTGTGGTTGATGCTTCCGACCGTTTCATGGATGCTTTAGCCGGAGTTACCGATCCCGAAGCCAAACGTAAGATCATCGGTCGTCTGTTTGTCGAAGTTTTCCAGGAAGAAGCTGAAAAACTTCAGAACGCTAAGTGGCTTGCTCAAGGCACCATTTATCCTGACGTCATTGAATCCAACGGTGCTAAGACTAAGAAGGCTCAGACGATTAAGTCTCACCATAACGTCGGCGGCTTACCCGATACACTGCATCTGAAGCTTCTCGAACCGCTTCGCGAACTCTTCAAAGACGAAGTTCGTGAACTTGGTATCGCTCTGGGACTGCCGGCTGAAATGGTTTATCGCCATCCATTCCCCGGACCCGGCCTCGGTGTTCGTATTCTCGGCGCTATCAAGCGCGAATACGCCGATCTTCTGAGAGAAGCCGATGCGATCTTCATTGAAGAACTTCGCAACGCCGGCTGGTACGACAAAGTCAGCCAGGCTTTCGTTGTCTTCCTGCCGGTTAAGAGCGTCGGTGTGATGGGCGACGGCAGAACATACGACTGGGTTGTCAGCCTGAGAGCTGTTCAGACCAGCGACTTTATGACTGCTAAATGGGCACATTTGCCGTACGATCTCCTTGGCAAGGTTTCCAATCGCATCATCAACGAGGTTAAGGGCATTAATCGCGTCGTTTATGATGTATCAGGGAAACCCCCTGCCACGATTGAGTGGGAGTGATCAGGTAGCATTTTAATTCGCTTATAAAAGCATCAGGGTGCCTTGAGGGCGCCCTTTTTTGTACTAATTTTCAATAAGTTAGAGATTTTAAAGATTGATGCTTCAAGATAGCTCTATTTGCGGGACGGGGATTTTTCAAGTTATTTCTTCATGGTTCCGACGGACCGTAATTCTTAGGGCCATGAGTTTTTTGCCATGGTTTCATCAAAAAGTTGTTTCTACTCATGGTTCGATAAAAGAATAATTTCGAAACAAGAACTGCAGGAAAAGAATTTAAATTACTCGATTCGCACGGCTTTACCCTCGTTTTTGAGGTCTGCGCGTTAACATGCTAGGCGGGCAACTCAGTTATACTTTGGCCATGAAAAAGATCGGAATAAAGCAATTTAAAACCACGCCTGACCTGGCAAAGATGATAGAAGAAGGCCATAAGGTTCACGCGATGGCGAACGGAAGAATACAATCGTATGAGCGGCACACGCCTCAGCCGGAAGACTACAGTAACTTAGACGATTTTATGGAAGTCGCTGAGAATCATATCGATGAGCTCTTTAGCACCAGAAGAGAAGTTGATGAAATGCTGACTGAAGTCTTTACGGTTTTTGTCAGGCATCCGGAGCTTTCCGGCACGCCTTATATTGCCGTATTAGAACTGATGGTTTTTCTCGAAGAGGATTTCCGCCAGTTAACTAAGAGATATGAGGCAGCATCTTCTGCGCTGGCTGCCATGGAAGAAAATCAGTACGGCTGCGACGATATGGATATTTATGTCGGAGAACACGGCGCAAGAACAATGCTGGATGCTTTAGAACGATTAAAGAAATTTGGTCAATTAACCAGCGACGAAGAAGGCCTTGAGTGTGAGCTCAAGGAAGGCGTGGCAAACCAAAGCACCGATATTAATTGGAAACAGCCGCGTCTTAATTAATTTTCTATGACAAGATGCCTCAGCAGACGGATCTAATTTCGAAATTTGTGAAATTGTCTATTCGGCGAGGCTCTTCTCTTGCTTCTCTTTCAAAATCTCCCGAACATCTCCGTACAGTTGTAGATGCGTTTAGGGCAACGGCCCGTGATCCGCTTGATCCGGACGAAGAAGATGCAAAAAAATTTTTAGTCGAAGCCGGTAGCTGGATAACCGATTCAGCCCAAAATCTTTTGGATGCTTCGGTCTCCCCACCCAATGAGCATGTCAACAAATTTTCGCTCTCGGAGTTAACTTCGGCGGTCGAGGTCTTTCGAGAAGAAATTCGGCAAAAAAGAAAACAGCAGGCTTTAAGTCGAGAAGAAGAAGTTCGACTTTCAAGAATCGATCGGTCACGTGATGAATACTTCATGCGCGAAGCCCTCGCCGAGGCAGAAAAGGCTCATCAGGCCGGAGAAGTTCCGGTCGGCGCAGTTGTTGTCGATAAAGAAGGCAGAATCATCGGCAGAGGTCATAACTTGGTGGTTGCCGGTCATGATCCGAGCGGACACGCTGAAATCATTGCCCTTAGGAATGCTTCTCAAAATATTAAAAACTATCGACTCGATAACTGCGCGATCTATGTGACGCTTGAACCGTGCTCGATGTGCTCCGGCGCGATTATCGGTGCCAGACTTACCCGATTGGTTTACGGGGCCAAAGACCAAAAAGCGGGAGCCGTCGAAAGTGTGTTTAAACTATTTGACGAGAGAAGAGTCAATCATCACACTGATGTGACAGCAGGAGTACTGGAGGAAGACTGTCTCCGGATGCTCCGAAGTTTTTTTGTCGAATTAAGAAAGAGCCGTGGTAAATCAAATGGATAAAGTCGGTATTAACGCCCCTTCCGGTAATGTCATTCATTTCAAATCCGTCGAGAGGGCGGCCGAACTATTCGGAGAAAGAGGTTGGGACGTAACGATCGGAGAAGATGTTTACACCAGCTTCGGCCGTTTCGGCGGTTCCAGCGACTCCGCTCGTTTGAATGATTTTCAGCAGGCCTGCAGCGACACCGAACTTGTTTTGTGCGCTCGGGGCGGTTACGGTTTTTCCCGGCTCCTACCGAACCTTGATTTCAACAAAATCAAATCTAATGGAACTTGGGTTGCCGGTTTTTCCGATATTACTTTTTTCACTACGGCTTATTTGGCGCTCACCGGCGGAAAGAGCCTGCAGGCGCCGACGGCTTCCGTGCTCGGCGATCTCAAGTGCGACCCTTACACCATTCAAACTTTCTTTGAACTATTAGCGGCAGAGGAATACAAACTCTTTTTTCCGACGCCGTTCCCGAACCTTCAAACATCAGGACTGCTATGGGGAGGAAATCTGACCGTCTTGTGTTCGATGCTCGGAACTAAATACTTTCCGAAAGTCGAAGGCGGCATTCTTTTTGTTGAAGACATTGCTGAACCGGCCTACAAAATAGAACGTGATTTGAATCATCTTCTGCAGGCTGGAGTGATCGATATTCAAAACGCCGTGATCTTGGGGGACTTCTCAAAAATTAAGTCCTCTGAGCACGATTTCGGATACGGGCTCGAAGACGCTCTGAGTTATATCGCAGGCCAAACGAAAACACCGTTTATCTCAGGATTGCCGTTTGGGCACGAAATGAAAACCGCCACGCTTGTGGTCGGCGCCGAGGCTCATCTCAACGTTCAGTCAAATATGGCCGCACTCAGGATGACCGGCTGTCCTAACTTCAAAGCTTCTGGGGTGCAGAAATGATTTTTTCTGCGATTAAGCGCCTAAAAACCATTTTTGAGCCGGACCCTCCTGAGGCGACCAATTATCATCTTCATCTTTCCGGCGCTCGTTTAGCTTCAAAGGTGCAGCTCCGCCAGCTGTCGGTTTTGAAGCATCGTACGACAGCTGTGGTCGCCATCCGCATGCTGCTGTACCTCATCTTTACCTTGACTTGCTGGAGCTATGTCGGGGGCTGGGTCATGGCGCTCTGGCTGGCTTTTAATGTGATGCATACGCTGGCGAGCATGAAATCTGCGGACGACTTCTTCAATGAACCGTCCATGGACAAGCGTTTCCATTACTGGAAGAACCGCACGCTCCAGATGATTTTGGTGTCGGGTCTCTCTATCGGTTTTGCAGGCTTTTATTTCATGGTTCCGGATAACGTCATTGTCGAGATGATTCTCTTGGCCATGATTGTGGGCGTGACATTCGGCAGTGTGCCGCTTTACGCCATCTGGCTTCCAGCCCTTTGGATATTCGTTCCGGCGACGTTGCTTCCGACGATTCTGAAGCTCGTCCTGATATACCAGCCGTCCTTGTTTATCGCTTTATTCTGGACGCTTATTCTTTTCCTCATTATTTTCTACTTCGGCGTCCGTCTGAATAAGATTTATCTCCAAGGTATCTATCGTTCGTCTGAACGAGAGTTCTTGATGGAGCAGCTGATTTTCCAGCGGCAGAAGGCCGACTATATCCGCGAAGCGTCCGAAATGGCGATCTCTGCAAGAACACGATTCTTTGCAGCGGCCAACCACGATCTTCGTCAACCGCTCCAGGCTATGGGCATTTTTATCTCTATTCTTCAGGGGCAGGCCGATCAACAGGCTAAGCCTTTAATTGATAATTTGTCGAAGGCCTGCAATACGGTGGCGACGCTGGTGGATCAGATTCTGATTATTTCGAAGCTGGATTCCAAGACGATGAAGATTCGGCCATCCGAAGTTTCCATTCGTTCAATCTTCTCTGAATTAGCCAATGAATTTACGCCGATGGCTGAACAGAGGGGACTGACATTTGAAGTGAGGGCCGAGCCCCTGATGATTGTCACCGACAAACTGCTTTTTGAACGGGTGCTTCGTAACCTTATCGGAAACGCCGTACGTTATACCGAGCACGGCGGTGTCCTGCTGAGGGCCAAGAAAACAAAAAAGAATACGCTGGTCGTTACGGTCTCTGATTCCGGCTGCGGTATTACGAAAGAAGATCAGGCAAAACTTTTTCAGGCCTATTACCGCGGCGGCGCCGGTCATAAATCTCGAGAAGGCTTCGGCTTAGGTCTTTCGATTGTCGATAAGATCTGCAAACTTCTGAATATTGAACTTAAGCTCATTTCAAAAGTCGGGAAGGGTTCTATCTTCCGCTTGGAAATGGCAATTGAAACGTCTGTGGATACTACAGAGGTTCAGCCGCCCGTACAGCCGAATCGGATTTTTTCCTTGGAAAATGTCAACGTCCTCTTAATTGAAGACGATCCTTTGATCCGTGAGAGTCTGGCAACGCTGCTAGAAGGCTGGGGCGCTAAGGTGAGAAGGGCTGAATACTTTGATGCAGAACTCGCTGCTCAGTTAATCGAGGAAGCGCCGGTGGATATTATTTTCTCGGATTTTAACTTGGGGCCGGGCCGCTTGACCGGTCTTCAATCGATCTTCCGTATTCGAAGCGTCCTGGGGCGCAAGATTCCGGCGATTATCAGCACGGCCACTTCTCGAGATGCCATTATGGCCCAGTACGAAGAAGAAACCGAAGGACTGGACTTTGCGGATTCGGCGGTCAACCTGATGGAACTTCCACTTATCGTACAGAAGCCGGTCACGCCGACTGAGATTAATCGGATTATTCACCGCGAAATCGAAAAGAAGTAATTTCTTTCCAAGATTTAAAGTTCTCGCCTTTATTGCGCTATATTGAAAGAATCTTCTACAAGAAGAATAAAAAACCCGAACCTAACCATTCCGCAAGAATGAGCCGGTGTCGGTACTAGAACATGCGGGCCTCCGTCATAAGCAGAGTGTTCGCCTCCAATCAATTTCCCGTGGACTTTGAAAGGATATTTCCTAATGAAATCTCAAGAAGGGTCTAAAGCCGCAGAACGTCTGAACGGGTCGGAGATACTTGTACGCGCACTTGCCGAAGAAGGCGTGGAATACGTCTTCGGTTATCCGGGCGGCAGCGTATTAAATATTTTTGACGCGATCTACAAACAGGATAAATTCAAACACATCCTTGTTCGTCATGAGCAGGCGGCAGCACATGCTGCGGACGCCTACTCCAGAGCTTCCAACAAGGTCGGCGTTGCCTTGGTCACCAGCGGCCCCGGCGCCACCAACGCCGTCACCGGCATCGCAACTGCGTATGCCGACAGCATTCCGATGGTGATTTTTACCGGTCAGGTGAATACCAGCGCGATCGGTCAGGACGCTTTCCAAGAAGTGGATATCGTGGGCATTTCTCGTCCATGTGTAAAACACAATTTTTTAGTGAAAGACGTCAAAGATTTGACCAAGACGATTAAGAAGGCTTTCTATATAGCCAAAACAGGCCGTCCCGGCCCCGTACTAATCGATATTCCGAAGGATGTTTCCGCAGCGATCTGCGAATATCAATATCCGGAAAATATGGAACTTCGTTCATATAAACCTTTGACGAAGGGCCATCTGGGTCAGATCAAAAAGGCACTGCAATTAATTCTCTCGGCTGAACGTCCTTTGATCCATATCGGCGGAGGTATCGTTTCTGCCAATGCGAGCGAACTGCTCCAGCGTTTAGCTTTTGAACTCGGCATTCCCGTTAATTCAACATTGATGGGCTTGGGTGCCATGCCGTCCGATGAAAAAAAATTCCTCGGTATGGTGGGCATGCACGGAACCTACGAAGCTAACATGGCGATGCAGAACTGCGACGTTCTGATCGCAATCGGTTCCAGATTCGACGACCGGGTAGTCGGCTTGCCGTCTAACTTTGCACAGACAGGCCGCAAGATTATTCATATTGATATCGATCCGTCCACGATTTCCAAACGCGTGAAAGTCGACATCCCGATCGTCGGCGACGTGAAGGAAGTCATCGCCGACATGCTCAATCTGCTCGAAACTACCGACAAGCGTCCTGATCCGGAAAAGCTCGCTGCCTGGCAGAACAGAATCAACGGCTGGCGTGAAAAAGACTGTCTTCATTATGAAAACAGCGCTTCGGTCATCAAACCTCAGTATGTTCTTCAGAAGCTGCAGGAAATCGGCGGTGATGACATGATTGTGGCGACCGACGTCGGTCAGCATCAGATGTGGTGTGCTCAATTCCTTAAATTCCGTAAGCCTCGCCATTGGCTGACTTCCGGCGGCTTGGGCACTATGGGTGTGGGCCTGCCCTATGCGATCGGTGCCTGCGTTGCTCATCCGGATAAACCGGTGGTCTGTGTCACTGGCGACGGTTCTATTCAGATGAATATTCAGGAATTGGCGACGGCGAAACAATTGGGTGTTGCACCCAAGATCATCCTGCTCAACAACAACTATCTCGGTATGGTTCGTCAGTGGCAGGAACTTGAATATGACCGCCGTTACTCTCATTCCCACATGGAAGTAACACCTGACTTTAAGGCCCTGGCAGAAGCCTACGGCCACGTCGGTATTGTGGTCGATCGTCCGGAAGACGTTGAACAAGCCCTGAAGGATGCTTTCGGCAAATACAAAGACAAACTCGTCTTCCTTGATTTCCATGTGGATCCGACGGAGAACGTTTGGCCGATGGTAAAAGCCGGACGCGGACTTACGGAAATGATCTTAGGCTCGGAGAAAATCTGATGAATCGACACGTTCTATCTATTCTTTTGGAAAACGAGCCTGGAGCACTTTCCCGCGTGGTGGGATTGTTCTCCGCTCGAGGCTACAACATTGAATCTTTGACCGTGGCTCCGACGGAAGATCCGACGGTTTCCCGTATGTCCATCGTCAGTCCGGGAAGCACGGAAATCATTGAACAAATTACCAAGCACCTTAACCGCTTGATCGAAGTCATTAAAGTCGTTGATTTGACGGAAGGCGAGTACGCGGAACGTGAACTCATGCTTGTTAAGGTTCGTGCCGTCGGCAAAGACCGCGAGGAAATGAAACGTCTAAACGACATTTTCCGCGGAAGAATTATCGATGTAACCGACAAGACTTACACCATCGAATTAACCGGAAATTCCGACAAACTGGACGCATTTCTCAAAGCAGTGGATAAGGAATGCATCCTTGAAATGGTTCGCACCGGTTCCTGCGGCATCGGCCGCGGAGATCGAATGCTCCACCTCTAATTTATTCTTCCAACCTTCATAACTTGAGGAAAATTAAAATGAAAGTTTATTACGACAAAGACTGCGATCTTTCTTTAATCAAAGGAAAGAAAGTCGCCATCATCGGTTACGGCTCCCAGGGCCACGCTCACGCTCAGAATCTTCATGATTCCGGCGTTGACGTGGTTGTCGGTGTTCGCAAAGACGGCGCCTCCTGGAAGAAAGCCGAAGCTGCCGGTCTGAAGGTAGCCACGATCGAAGATGCGACTAAAGACGCAGATGTTGTGATGATCCTTCTTCCCGACGAAAAGATCGCCGAAGTCTACAAAAAACAAATCGAACCGAACCTGAAAGAAGGTGCTGCTTTGGCTTTTGCCCACGGCTTCAACATTCATTACGGTCAGGTCACTCCGAGAGCCGACCTTGACGTTTGGATGGTTGCGCCGAAAGCTCCGGGTCACACCGTTCGCCGCACTTATACCGAAGGTTCGGGTGTTCCTCAGCTGATCGCTGTTTACCAGGACAAATCCGGCAAAGCCCGTGAAGTCGCCATGTCTTACGCTGCTGCCAACGGCGCAGGCAAAGCCGGCATCATTGAAACCACCTTCAAAGAAGAAACCGAAACCGACTTGTTCGGCGAACAGTGCGTCCTGTGCGGAGGTATCGCCGAACTGATCAAGATGGGCTTCGAGACTCTGGTCGAAGCCGGTTATGCTCCTGAAATGGCTTACTTCGAATGCTGCCATGAAATGAAGCTGATCGTCGACTTGATCTACGAAGGCGGCTTGGCAGACATGAACTACTCCATCTCCAACAACGCTGAGTTCGGCGGCTACGTCACCGGTCCGAAGGTTGTTTCCGATCAGGCTCGCGCTGCCATGAGAAAGGCGCTGAGCGACATTCAGGACGGCTCTTACGCTAAGAACTTCCTCCTTGAAAACCAGGTCGGCGCTCCGATGCTGCGCTCCATCCGCGCTCAGACGGCTGCTCATCCGATTGAAGTCGTCGGCGCTCGCCTGCGTTCCATGATGCCGTTCATCTCTGCTCACCGTCATATCGACCGCAGCAAGAACTAATCATTTGAACCGCTGAAAAAATGAGAAGGGGCGCCGATCAGCGCCCCTTTGATTATCTGAAAAAGATAAATTATTCGAGATTCTGGATTTGCTCACGCATAGATTCGATCACGAGTTTCAGATTGACGGAGGTGTCCGTCATCGAAATGGATACAGCTTTGCTGCCGAGCGTGTTGGCTTCACGGTTGAGTTCCTGCATCAGGAAGTCCAACTTACGGCCGACGGGGCCTCCCCGGTCGAGTGTTCTTCTCACTTCTTTAACGTGAGTGCAAAGTCTTTCCATTTCCTCGTTGACGTCAAGTTTGATACCGTAGAGCGTGATTTCCTGACGGATGCGCTCATTGACTTCTTCTTTGGTGATCTGAGCACCGTCTGCCAACGTGGTGCCTAAGGCTTCTTCAAGTCTTTCCGTGAGTTTGTCCTTTTGTGCCTGAAGAATTTCAGGAATCTTCGGACGAAGCGTATTAACGAGATCTTCAATCTGCGTGCAGTATTTGAGCAGAACTTGGGCGAGGGCGGCGCCTTCACGCTGACGACTTTCGTTAAAGACTTCGAGACATTGTTCAAAGCCTGTTAAAACCTGCTTTGCAAAGACCTCAGGGTCAGGAACCGGAGCGGCAACGATGCCGGGATAATTTAGGATGTCGGCAACACGGAGCGCCGTGGCGGAAGGATCAGTCTTTAAGACTTGTGTCTGAAGAGCCATAAGTTTATTGAGGGCTTCTTCATTTAAAGCCGTATCTGCAGATAGGCCGGAATCCACCAGATTTAAACGGCACTCCATCTTGCCTCGAGCAATTTTGCCGGAGATGATTTCTCTGAATTTCGGTTCGAGGAAACGAATTTCTTCGGAAGCGCGGAAACTCAAATCTAAAAAACGAGAGTTGACACTTCTTATATCGATGCTCAGCAAGCCCATATCTGTTTGGACTTTTGCATTCGCGTAACCTGTCATACTCGAAATATTACTCATTGATAACTCCTTTACTGCCGCGCTTCATCGAACTGGAATGCACGGTCTTTCTGCCGCTGTATTTTACCTTCCTTCAAGTCGGCTCTAACTTTTATAAGGTTCGTATCGGGTGAAAATCGCGGTTTGAGATTTTGCCTTCATTAGAATTGACAGAAATTATTGAAGGAGATTGGAATGCCAGAAGAGACATGGAGCCGCCCGAGCGGCCGCAAAGCAGACGAACTGCGCCCGATAAAGATCACACGTCACTACACAAAATACGCCGAAGGCTCTGTTTTAATTGAAGTCGGAGGTACCAAGGTCATTTGCACCGCTTCGGTTGAAGAAAAGGTCCCGGGCTGGCTCAAAGATCAGGGAAAAGGCTGGGTGACTGCGGAGTACGGAATGCTGCCTCGCGCTACCGGCACTCGCACGGACCGAGAAGCCGCCAAAGGAAAGCAAAGCGGCCGCACACAGGAAATCCAGCGCTTGATTGGCAGATCTTTACGCGCCGTTGTCGATATGGAAGCACTCGGCGAAAGAATGATCAAAATTGATTGCGATGTGATTCAGGCCGACGGGGGTACAAGATGCGCTTCTATTACCGGTGCATATGTGGCACTCGCTGATGCCGTCAATTGGCTCATCAAAAACGGCTCCTTGGAAAAATCTCCGCTCAAAGGACAAGTCGCTGCACTTTCAGTCGGTATTTATGAAGGTGTTCCGGTTGCCGATTTCGACTACGACGAAGATCATTTAAGTGATACGGATATGAATGTCGTGATGATAGACGCCGGCAAATTTGTTGAACTGCAGGGAACCGCCGAAGGAGAACCCTTTAGTCGGAAAGACCTAGATGCCTTGCTCAAGCTGGCTGAAGACGGATTGAAACAGCTGTTTGCTGCTCAGAGAGCAGCCCTCGCCGAGGAGTAAAAGACATGTCAAAAAAAATTGTTCTCGCCAGCAATAACAAAAAGAAAATGAAAGAGATGCAGGAGCTTCTCGCTCCGATGGGCGCCGAAGTGATTTCGCAAGGTTCTTTGGGAATTCCATCCGCCGAAGAACCTTTCGGTACCTTTGTGGAAAATGCGCTGACGAAAGCCAGATGGGCGGCGAAGCATTCCGGTCTTCCGGCCATTGCCGATGACTCGGGAATTTGTGCGGATGCCTTAAAGGGCGCACCCGGCGTTCTGAGCGCACGCTTTGCCGGTGAACCAAGCTCGGATGCCGCAAACAACGCAAAGCTGATTAAAGAACTTGTAGACAAAGACAATCGTAACGCGCATTACACCTGCGTTATTGTCGCCGTCCGTGATGAAAACGATCCTGAGCCGCTGATTGCGATTGATTTTTGGAACGGTACGATCGGATACGAACCGAAAGGCGAGGGCGGCTTCGGATACGATCCTTTCTTTATCGTGACGCCGGATGGAAAGACCGCTGCTCAGATGACGGCAGAAGAAAAGAATGCTGTCAGCCATCGCGGCAAAGCCATGAGAAAAATGCGCAGTTTATTAACCGAACGTTGGAATTGGTAAATTGAAAGAACTCCCGCTTTCTTTATATATTCACTGGCCGTGGTGCCTTAAAAAATGTCCTTACTGCGACTTTAATTCTCACGGCTTGAGGGGGCCGGCACCGGAAGCGCTCTATGAGGCCGCTATTATTGAAGGGCTCAAAGAGCAGGGCGCCCGTGTTCAGAGAAGAAAGCTGAAGAGCATATTTTTTGGAGGAGGAACACCTTCTCTGATGGCGCCGGATACCATCGGCAGAATCATTGAAGCGGCCGACCGCAGTATTCCGTTCCACGAAAACATCGAAATTACGCTGGAAGCCAATCCCGGCACTTTTGAAGAGCAGAAATTCAAAGACTTTAGAAAAGCCGGAGTCACCCGGCTTTCGATCGGAATTCAAAGTTTTGATGACTCTAAATTGAAGGCTTTAGGCCGGGTTCATAATTCACAGGAAGCCAAGCGGGCCGCTGAAAGCGCCGGAAAGATCTTTGAGAACTTCAACCTGGATTTAATGTTCGGGCTTCCCGGCCAAACTATTCAGGAACTGGACGAAGAGCTGGAAACGGCATTTTCTTTCGGATCGACGCATTTGTCTTGTTATCAGCTGACGCTGGAGCCGAATACTTACTTTGCCAAATTCCCGCCAAAAGGGATGCCTGATGACGACGTACTCTCAGACATGTCGGATTTGGTCAGGGATAAAACCGCGGCCCGAGGCTTTGATCACTATGAAGTGTCTGCTTATGCCAAGGAAGGTTTACGCTGTCGGCACAATCTGAACTATTGGGAATTCGGAGATTATTTGGCAGTGGGCCCGGGCGCTCATGGAAAACTGACGCTGCAAAGCATTCCCGAACGGTTTTATAACTACCGTGACCCGGCTCGCTGGCTCCTCTCTTTTAAAGAACACAAAACACAAATCGCAGAACGAAAACCGATCTCTCCGGAAGATTTGCCGTTTGAATTTATGCTCAATGCACTTCGCTTGAGGGAAGGCGTCCCCTTTGAGTTTTATACCGAGAGGACCGGTCTTGATTTCGATGTTATTGAACCGATTTGGGCGGAACTTCGAGAGAAAGGCCTTGTCTGCGACCACCTCAAGAGGATTAAAACAACGGAGAAAGGCTGGCTCTTTTTAAATGAAGTGCTTGAGGCTTTTCTTTAGCCGAATTCCGACATTCAAATATCAAATCATGCGGCCGATTTCGGCCGCTAATTCTTTCTTTCTGAAGAAATGCACCACTTCCAGCAGTGTTCTAACTCTGTTCAAAAATTAATAAAAAAATTCCCCAAAATATTCCAATTTGCACTAAAAAGGTGCATCATTACAAAAGTTTTTACGACTGCTTACTGAGGTTCTTTGAGAATGCATGATTTCGTGCATGTCAAAAATTGGCACGAAATTTGCATAAGCTTTGTTGAACATATTTTTTGATTGCCACGTCCAAATTTACTAAGGAGATATCCATGGCTAAGACCAGCGCTGAAATCATGCAGATGCTTGTGGACAACAACGTCAAATTTGTTGATTTGCGCTTTACTGATTTCAAAGGCAAAGAACAGCACGTTTCCGTACCGGTTTCTGCTTTTGATGAAGACAAGTTTGAAGAAGGTCACGCTTTCGATGGTTCTTCCATCGCCGGATGGAAGGGCATTGAGGCCAGCGACATGCTGCTGATGCCGGATCCGGACAGTGCCCGTATGGACCCGTTCGCCGACGAAGATATTCCGACAATGATTCTGACCTGTAACGTCGTTGAGCCTTCTACCGGAAAGGGATACGATCGTGACCCCCGCAGCGTTGCCAATCGTGCAGAAGCTTACTTAAAGAGCACCGGCATCGGCGATACCGCTTACTTCGGACCCGAGCCGGAATTTTTCATTTTTAACGGTGTCAGCTGGGGCACCACAATGAATCACAGCTTCTTCAAGATTGAAAGTGAAGAAGGCTATTGGAGCAACGGAAAGGATATGAACGGCGCCAACGGCGGCCATCGTCCTACCGTTAAGGGCGGTTATTTCCCGGTTCCTCCGGTCGACTCTCTCTACAATATCCGCTCCCAAATGTGCGAACTTCTTGAAGAACAAGGCGTTCCGGTTGAAGTTCATCATCATGAAGTCGGCGGCTGCGGCCAGTGCGAAATCGGCACACTGTTCAGCACTCTGACCAAACGCGCTGACTGGACTCAGATTCTTAAATATACGGTATGGAATGTTGCAGCGGCCTACGGTATGACTGCAACCTTTATGCCGAAACCCGTCGTCGGCGACAACGGCTCCGGTATGCATGTTCACCAGTCAATCTGGAAGGACGGCAAGAACCTTTTCGCAGGCAACGGCTATGCAGGCCTTTCCGATCTGGCCCTCTACTACATCGGCGGCATTATTAAACATGCTCGTGCATTGAACGCGATCACAAACCCGACAACCAACAGCTATCGTCGTCTGGTCCCGGGCTTTGAAGCTCCTGTCAAACTCGCTTACTCGGCTCGCAATCGTTCCGCTTCTCTGCGTATTCCGTTTGTTTCCAGCGAAAAGGCCCGTCGCGTTGAAGTTCGCTTCCCCGATCCGATGGCTAACTCCTATCTGGCATTCTCCGCCATGCTGATGGCCGGTTTGGACGGTATCCAGAACAAGCTGCATCCGGGTGAAGCTGCAGACAAGAACCTCTATGATCTGCCGCCGGAAGAAAACGCAAAGATTCCGACCGTTTGCTCTTCTTTGGAACAGGCCCTGGATGCTTTGGCGGCCGACCATGAATTCCTGACAGCCGGCGGCGTCTTCAGCGAAGATCTGATCACTTCTTATATCGAACTCAAGCATGAAGAAGTCGTACGTACTCAGATGGCCGTCACACCTGAAGAGTACGACATGTACTATTCGAGCTAGTAGCGTAATTTAAGTCTGTCTGCGCAAAGACAGCTGGATGACCGAGCGGAGGAAATCGTGAGTTTTGATGCCAAGCGTTTAGAAAGTTTCGATCTCCTCAGGCTCGGTCTTTTTGTATGTAACAAAGAAGGCGATATTCTTTATGCCAATACGGCAGCCCAATTCCTTTCCGGGCAGTCATTGAAGCATTTAAAAGAACGAAAACTGCAGTTTTACCTGAATTCGTCGGATGAATGGCTCGCAAATTATCGTGCGCATCCTGAGCCTTCCTTTCTGGTTCCGAATGAGTTAGACCATTTTCTGCGTCCTCCGGCAGAACCGATTCCGGTTCTGGTCACCATTCATCCTTTCCCGGATGACGAAAATATTCTCTTGGCTGAGATTGTGCCGGCAGATAAGACCCTTCAAATGACGCGAGAGCGTCATATGAATGAGCTGTCCGAAAATACTCGGCGCCTGCTGCGAAATCTCGCCCATGAAATTAAGAATCCTCTCGGAGGGATTCGAGGCGCTGCGCAGCTCCTGGAGGGAGAACTTCACGATCCGGAAAATAAAGAATTTACCGAGGTCATTATCAGTGAAGCAGACCGTCTTCAGCATCTTGTCGATAAGATCCTAGCGCCTTACCGTCAGCTTTACCATCCAGTGCCAACTAATGTTCACGAGATCCTGGAACGTGTTCGCCTCCTGGTGCAGTCGGAATTTCCGGAAGGGCTGAAGGTCGTTCGCGACTACGACATCAGTGCGCCTGAAATGATGGCTGACAGAGGTCAGCTGACGCAAATTTCCTTGAACTTAATGCGCAACGCCGCCGAAGCATTATCCGAGCAAATAGCACAGGGCACGGCATGTATCACGCTTAAAACCCGTGTTGTCCATCATGTTCAAGTCGGTCAAAGTTTTTGCCGCACGGCATTAAATATCCATGTGATCGATAACGGAGAAGGCATACCCAAAGACTTAGCCGACAGTATTTTTTATCCTCTGGTCAGCGGAAAGGAACAGGGGAGCGGACTCGGACTCTCCCTGGTTCAGACTTTTGTCGAGCAGCATGGCGGCAGTATTTCGGTCAGCAGTGAAGCCGGCCGTACCGATTTCAGCATATTGTTTCCCTTATCGTTATGAAAAATGTTTGGATCGTGGACGATGATCGTTCCATCAGATGGGTATTAGAAAAAGCACTTCAAAAGGCAGATATCCCCTGCAAAACTTTTAGTGAAGCAGAGTCCGTGCTGCAGGCGATCAAGAAAGAGCAGCCTGCTTTGATTTTGAGCGACATCCATATGCCGGGCAAAAGCGGCTTGGAAATGCTCTCAGAAATTAAGAAGTCCTATCCGAAGCTTCCGATCATCATCATGACGGCCTATTCGGACTTGGACAGTGCCGTAGCCAGTTTTCAAGGCGGAGCGTTTGAATATCTTCCCAAACCTTTCGACATCGATAAAGCCATCGAACTCGTTCGGCGAGCAACCGAAGAGAACGAGGAAGAAGAGCAGACTCCGTCAGAAGAAACCGCTTCTGAAATTATCGGTAAGGCGCCGGCCATGCAGGAAGTCTTCCGCGCCATCGGACGTTTGTCTCAAAGCAAGGCAACCGTTCTGTTAACAGGAGAGTCCGGCGCCGGCAAAGAAGTGGTGGCGAGAGCGCTTCACAAACACAGTCCCCGCGCCAATGCTCCTTTTGTCGCAATCAATATGGCGGCAATTCCGAAAGACTTAATGGAAACAGAGCTCTTCGGACATGAAAAGGGCGCCTTCACCGGTGCCAGTGCGATCCGTCACGGACGTTTCGAACAGGCAGAAGGCGGCACGCTCTTTCTGGACGAAATCGGTGATATGCCTGCTGAACTTCAGACCAGGCTCCTGAGAGTTTTGTCCGACGGTTATTACTATCGCGTCGGGGGCCATCAGTCTCTCAAAGCCAATGTCAGAATCATTGCGGCAACGCACCAAAATCTGGAAGCGATGGTTCGGGAAAATCGTTTCCGCGAAGACTTGTACCATCGTCTCAATGTCATTCGCCTGCGCCTGCCTCCTTTAAGGGAAAGGCCGGAAGATATTCCGCTTTTGGTCAATCATTTTCTGCAGAAGTCGGCAGAGAATCTCGGCGTTGAGCCCAAGATCATGTCTGAGGAAGCGATGGAATTTTTAAAACGTTTCCCGTTTCCCGGCAATGTTCGTCAATTAGAAAATCTTTGCAATTGGCTTGTCGTGATGGCGCCTTCCCAGCACATCCGAGTGACGGATCTTCCTGAGGAGATCCGCCGCGGCGAAGCGGAAAAGATTCATAAAAACAGCGAGGTTTCAAGCGAGGAGACTCTCGGCGGAAGCTGGGAGGAACTGCTCAAAGCTGAAGTCAAAGAGATGCTCAAAAGTCAGTCTCCCGATCTCATGAAGCAGCTATCGGATACTTTTGAAAGTATCGTAATCGGGACGGCGCTTGAGTATACGCACGGAAGGCGAGTCGATGCTGCGACAAGACTCGGCATCGGCCGAAATACAATTACACGCAAAATCGCCGAGCTCAAACTTGAAAGCGAAGACTAACGGCCTTGATAATATGGGCGGTTATGAAGATCGCTGATATTGAACAACAACTTATCCAAGCCGGCTGCAAAAGCGTTCACATCGATCGCTTTTGGCGCAATTGGTATTCCGGCAAACCTCTGAACCGAAGCAAGGTACGCCTGCCTGCGGCGGCAGAGGCACTGTTGCCTCAATTAGAGGAATTCTTAACTCATCAATTGATGGCTCAGGAAAAAGCCGAATCCGAGACCGGCACGCGCTGGGTTCTCAAAGCCTCCGACGGCCAGCTGATTGAATGCGTGCTTCTTCCTCGAGAAGGCGTCTGTGTATCCACTCAAGTCGGATGTGCTGTCGGCTGCGTCTTCTGTATGACCGGAAAAAGCGGTTTGATCCGACAGTTGAGCGATCTGGAGATTGCCGGTCAGGTCCAATACGCCATGAGAAATGCGCCTGTGAAGAAAGTAGTTTTGATGGGAATGGGCGAGCCTTCTCATAATCTTCGTTCCGTTCTTTCTGCGGTTGAACATATCGTTCGGTATTCCGGCATCGGATACAAAGAGGTTGTTATTTCTACTGTCGGTGATAGGCGACTTTTCGAAGCGCTGCTGAAATCAGAAATCAAGCCGGCATTAGCAATCTCTCTGCACAGCGCAATGGATGAGAAGCGCAGAAGTTTGCTTCCCCGGGCCGCAGATTTAACCGTAAAAGAAATTTTAGAGTACGGTGCAAAATACGCAGAGGTCGGGAAATATCCGATTCAATATCAGTGGACCTTGATTAACGGCATCAACGACGGGATTGATGAGATTGAAGCGCTGACTCCTCTGTGGTCTCGGCAGGCTATCCTCAACATGATCCCCGTCAACGCTGTTGACGGCAGTCCATACCGGCGACCGTCGACAGAGCAGATCGATAAGATAAAGGAAGCATGCCGAGCAAATGGAATATTGCTTAAATTCCGTGACTCAGCCGCCCAGGATGTTGACGGAGGCTGCGGTCAGCTTCGCGCCAGAGCGCTAAAAAGAAAGCCGGCGTTACAGCCGGCTCAAGAGTTAAAGATCAAGCGTTAGTGTCACGGGCGCGTGATCACTCGGGCGTTCATTGCCTCTGACTTTCTTGTGAATTTCAACTCCGAGGTTCTTGCTGGCAAGAGCCTCGGAAATCAAAATATGGTCGATACGAAGGCCTCGGTTTCTTCTGAAAGCCATCATGCGGTAATCCCACCAGGAATAGGATTTTTCCGGCTGTTCAAAGACGCGGAAAGAGTCCGTTAAGCCGAGATCGATAAGACGCTGAAAAGCCTCTCTGGCTTTAGGCGTGCAAAGCACGGATTCCGCCCAAGATTCCGGATCCCAAACATCGCGATCTTCCGGGGCGATGTTAAAGTCGCCGAGAAGCACTAAGTTCGGATACTCTTCCAGCTGGCTCGGAAGCCATTGAACCAGAGCTTCCAGCCAAGCGAGCTTATAAGGAAACTTTTCGCTCTCAACTGTTTCACCGTTCGGAAAGTATCCGTTGATGACGCGGAGTTTTTCGCTGCCGACTTGGACCGTTGTGGCTAAGAGACGGCTTTGCGGATCTTCGAAACCGGGGATGTTGCGAACTTCTTCGTCCGGAAGGAAGGTCAGCGGGTCACGAAGGATTGTGGCGACACCGTTGTAGGTTTTCTGGCCAAATGCATCCAGCGTATATCCTACTTTTTTGAAGGCGGCCGCATCGATGTCTGCCTCCTGCATCTTGAGTTCCTGAAGGCAGAGAATGCTGTTCTCTGTTTCCTTCAGAAAGTCCAAAACCTGCGGCTGACGAACCTTTAGAGAATTGACGTTCCAAGTCGTAATCGTGATGCTCATTTGGTCTCCAGCAAGCCATATTGACGGAGAAGTGCGTCGACGGAAGGTTTACGGCCGCGGAAAGCAACAAAGCTGTCCATTGCCGGGCGGCTGCCGCCGCGGGACAAAACTTCGTCCAGCCATTTGTTTCCGACCTCAGGATTGAAAATACCTTTCTCTTGGAAGAGGGAGAAGGCATCCGCAGAGAGCACTTCAGCCCACTTATAGCTGTAGTAGCCTGCGGCATAGCCGCCCGCAAAGATATGAGAGAAGGAGTTGGCAAAACGGTTGTACTCAGGCGGGAAAGTGACCGCGACTTCTTTTCTGACTGCAGTCAGGATCTTTTGGACCGCATCTTTTTCCGGATGTGTGTCCATATGAAGGAGCATATCGAAGAGGGCAAATTCGATCTGGCGAACATTTGCCATTCCGGCACCGTAGTTTTTGGCAGCAACCAGTTTGTCGAAGAGTTCGCGCGGCATGGTCTTGCCGGTCTTGACATGATGCGTAATGGTCTGCATCACATCCCAATTCAAAACGAAGTTCTCCATGAACTGGCTTGGCATTTCAACTGCGTCCCATTCCACGCCGCTGATGCCGGATACGGCCAATTCTGTCTGGCGGGTCAGCATATGATGCAGGCCGTGACCGAATTCGTGGAAAATCGTTTCGACGTCTCTTAACGTCAGAAGAGAAGGATTGTCTCCGACGGGTGCGGCGAAGTTGCAAACAAGGTAAGCAATCGGTTTTTGGATTTTTCCGTCAACCTCACGACGGGAGATCTGGTCATTCATCCATGCGCCGCCTCTCTTTCCGTTGCGGGCATAAAGGTCCATATAGAATCCGGCGATCTCTTTGCCTTCCTTGTCTTCAATGACAAAGAATTTGACGTCATCGTTCCAGACGGGCGCTTTCTTTTCTTTGATCTTGATCGAGAACATCTTCTCGACAAGTCCGAACATTCCTTGGAGAACAGCAGGTTCCGTGAAGTATTGTTTTACTTCATTTTCAGAGTAAGAGAATTTTGCTTCACGGAGTTTTTCGCTGATGAAAGAAAGATCCCAAGTCTGAACATCCTTAATTCCTAGCATATTCTTGCCGTAATCGATAAGTTCTTCCATTTCTTTCTCTGCAGCTGGTTTGGCCTTGGCCGCTAATTCTCGCAGGAAAGAAACGACTTGTTCGGGAGATTCTGCCATTTTCCGAACCAAGGAGACTGCGGCAAAATTTTTATAGCCGAGAAGATGAGCGTCTTCGACCCGCAGTTCGAGCAGACGATTAATGATCGGCAGATTGTCTTTGCCAGCAGGCGAGAACTCAGAGGCGCGAGTCACGTATGCGTGATACATCTTCTCACGAAGCTCTCGATTTTCTGCGTACTGCATGATCGGCAGATAATTCGGCATATGCAAGGTGATCTTGTAGCCCTTGGCACCCTCGGCTGCAGCCTGCTGGGCATAGAGATGCAATTCGGCCTCAGGGACACCTTTGAGCTCATCTGTGTCTTCCGGGAGGTAAAGCGCAAATTCATTAGTGCAGTCGAGAAGATTTTCAGAGAACTTCTGAGAAAGTTCGGCTTCCTCTCGATTGATCTCGGCCATCTTCTTCTTGCCGGCGTCATCTAATTCGGCGCCGGAGAGAACAAAGCCTTCTAACTCTTTGTTAATGATCCTCTGACGGGTTGAGGAGAATTTCTCAAAAGCTTTCTCGGCTTTCAAGACTTTGTACTTTGCATAGAGTTCCTCATCCATACCGAGTTCGCTGAATACTTCGGAAATCGGAGGAAGAAGTTCATTAATCGTAGCTCTCAACTCGGGCGTATCGGCCACGCTGTTCAAATGTTCGACAACCGACCAAACATAGGAGAGATTTTCAGAAGCATCTTCAATCGGCGTAACTAAGGTGTCCCAAGTCGGTTCTTTATCGGAAGCTTTTACTGAAGCTACGGTGTCTTTCAGACGTTGAATCAGTGCAAGCACCGCCGGTTTAAAGCTGTTCGGATCAAGCTTGGGAAAATTAATCAGCTGGGTCTTATCGTCAATGATGCTCAGGATGTTAATTAAATCACACATGTATAGATTCCTTACCGAGATATTTTTTGCAGACGCTTTTCATAAGCTTCAACCGTATTAGAGAGAAGCATTGCGATGGTCATCGGTCCGACACCGCCGGGAACCGGAGAAATATAGCCTGCAACTTTGGCGACTTCTTCGGTGTCAACATCTCCGCAAAGTTTTCCTTCGGCATTGCGATTCATACCGACATCAATCACGGCGGCGCCGGGTTTAACCATATCAGCCGTGACGACTTTTTCTTTACCGACCGCAGCGACAATGACATCGGCCTGAAGAGCGAGCTCTTTCAAATTCTTGGTTTTACTGTGCGCGACCGTGACGGTGGCATTTTTTTCAAGCAGCATGATGGCCATCGGTTTTCCGACAATATTGCTTCTGCCGATGACCAAAGCGTGGGCGCCGGTGAGAGGATAGTCCACGGATTCCAGCATTTTGATGACGCCGTATGGCGTGCAGCTGCGGAAGCCGCCGATGCCGGTCACGACAGAACCGACGTTGACAACATGGAAACCGTCAACGTCTTTATCTGCACGGATTGTCTCAATGACTTTTTGCTCGTTGATATGACGGGGCAGGGGGAGCTGTACAAGGATTCCATCCACGGAATCGTCGGCATTGAGTTTCTCCAAAAGTGCTAATAACTCCGCTTCTGAAGTTTCAGCAGGAAGCTTTTCCAATTTAGAGGTAATGCCGACATCGGTGCAGGCTTTGATCTTGTTGCGGACGTAAACCTGGCTTGCCGGATTATCACCGACAAGAATGACCGTCAGTCCGGGAGCCCTCGAACTTAATTTGAATTGTTCTACTTTTTCCTTCAAGCCGGCTCGAACGGATTGTGCGAGTGCTTTTCCATCAATTATTTTTGCGTTCATTGTTATGAAAAGAGTAAGTAAGACCGATCCATTGTAAGGATATTCACAGAGCCTAAAACCTTTGCTCACAAGAACGAGTAACAAAAGATCTTCGGCCGAGAAGAGGCCGTAAAAAGAAAAGGAAGGCGGTGTGCCTTCCTTTGTGACGCTGTCTAAAAGACTATCTCATAGATCCGGAGTCTTTGACAGGAGGTCTGTTTGCATTCATGACGACGCGCATCAGATCTGCTACGGTGCCGGAATTGGTTTTATCCATAATGGAAGCACGGTGGGCTTCAACGGTCTTAATAGAAATACCCAAGTCAGCGGAGATTTGTTTATTCAGACGGCCGCTCACAATTCTTTCAAGAACGTGCTGCTCTCTGGGAGTCAGTTTGCTCAGAAGAGCGTCGTTCAAGGAGCGCTGTTCAGCCTTGGCTTTACGCTGACGGGCTTCCTGCAGCATTCTTTCGATTAAAGAGCGCAGGGCGGCCTGGTCAAAGGGTTTTTCAATGAAGTCAACCGCCCCCTTCTTCAAGGTAGAGACTGCCATAGAAACGTCGCCGTGACCGGAGATAAAGATAATAGGAATATCGCACTTTCTGGCGATAAGGTGTTCCTGAACTTCCAAACCGCTCATGCCCGGCATTCTGACGTCAAGGACGAGAACGGCGATAGCGTTCGGATCGAATTTGGCGAGGAACATTTCACCGCTTTCGAAAAGTTCAACGCGGTAGCTGGAAGCTTCGAGAAGCCACTTGAGAGAATCACGTACGGCTTCGTCGTCTTCAACGATATACACAACACCTGCGGTATCCGGAGATTCCTGAGTGTAGGGTTTCGAGGTCATCTGAATCATCATGTGCCTTTCTAATTAATATATTCTTACAAGCAATCCATTATCTTAATCTATAGGATGATAAGAATCGCTAACTGAGATATCTTGTATCACGTGAAGATATTATATATCTTAATCACACCCCTGGATAGTACAGAAGGCGTATCTCTTTAAATTGAAACACAATTATTTTTGTTTCTGTGCCTCGGAATCTTTCGTGAAACAAATCTTCAGGTCGAAGAAAAATACGGCGCCCCCGCCTTCGTTGTCTCTTACACGGAGCCTTGAGTTATGAGACTCTGCTATTGTCTGGCAAGTACTCAGACCTAGGCCGAGGCCGTTCTTCTTAGTAGAAAAGAAGGGTGTGAACAGGCTTGCTTTCATCGTATCGCTGATTCCGGGGCCGTGATCGCCGACAGACAATTCAACGTCTTTAGCGCCGACCTTCGCACTGACCGTGATGGTTTTGTCCTCACTGCCGTGTTCCAAAATAGCCTCAGCAGCATTACGAATAAGATTCATGAGAATCTGCATGATCTGGACCGGATCGCAAATTACATCAGGCACGACAGCAGGCAGCTCGTAAACCACCTGAACACCGGCATATTTCTTCTCGATCAGACGTCCGAGCTCCATCGTGTCAGAGAATACGCTATTCAAAGACACGTACTCCAATGTTGTCGGGCGGCGTTTGGCAAACGCTCTGATGTTCTTAATAATTTTGTCGATGCGTGCAGCCTGATTAGCAATCTTTCGATAGATCTCCAGCACCTGAGCCTTGTTTACTTCCGGCGCCCTGTCAATCACTTCCAGTGCTGTATTGGCATAAGCGGTAATCGCGGTGAGCGGCTGATTAATTTCGTGTGTAATCGTAGAGGCCATCTCGCCGAGCGTAATGAGGCGCGAAGAGTTTTCCATCTTACTGGTCTGCTCTTCGAATTCCTGCTCATTGATTTTTCTCTTAGTGATGTCCAGCGCTGACTGAAGGGTGACGTGAGAGCCGCCCGGCAGTGTCAGTCTGGCTTCTGCTACGGAGAACCAGCGGCCAAGAGAGTCGACCCAAACCTCTCCTTGACGATTGCCTTGCGGATCGAACGGTTCTTTAAAGGCCTTGGAAATCTCTAAGTGACCATCTGCGGTATTTCCCAGCTGTTCCGTGTAGTGGTTATTGTGAATACCTAACATACTCCCGGTCGGTTTCTGCATCACGGCGGAAATACAAGACAAGACAGAGTTCAGAAGTCTTTCGTAGGAAGCGATAGAGTCGTTCGTGAGGTTCATGGACTGAGCCTCGACAGTGTTGTCCTGGATCATATAAATCCAGCCGATATGTTCGTTGTATGCCGAGTAGAAAGGCATCGCCAGCATCAGCGCTTCAAGCGTTTCATCATTTTTGCGGCGGATCGTCAGGTCAAAGCGGTACGGCTTACCGGGTTCTTCATGAGGACGGTCTTTCAGCAGCTGTGATGGAAGTTCAGATCCGTCTCCCCAGAAGGGATAAGGCGGTGTCTTGCCCAAAAGTTCTTCTTCTGAGTAACCGGTAATTTCCTCAGTTTGACCGTTTGTATAGACGATCTTGTTGTCCAAGTCGGTGATGATTAAAGCCAGGTTCATGGAATCTTCGATGGAGCGGCGAAGTTCCAGTTCTTTTAATGCGCGTTCAAGATCAGACTGATTCCTGCGCATTTCGCGGTTGAGGAAAAAGAGTGATAGAAGCAGAAACAGCATCAGAGCGCCCAGCCAATAAATCAGCGGGCTGGCAAAGATCTTTGGGCGTTCGAGAACGTTGCAGCCGTACAACTGAATGGAAGGCGGCAGCGGGTCAGCTGCGCGTACGTAACTCGGGATGGTGTAGTCATCCGGCGGGTTGTAGGCAGCTCGGCCGGCAATTTCTTTTGTTCCGTGAAGGAATGAGAATTCGTAATCGGAAAGCAGCGACTGAGGAGTTGAAACTTCCAAAAGTTTGTTCAGCGACAGTCTGGCGAGGAGAGCATATGTTTTTTCGCCGATGGCAAAGGGATAAATGATGACGACAGAAGGCGAAGAAATGTCGCCGGGCGTAAACCAGAAAGAAGAGTAAGAAACGCGGTTAGAGAGGAAGGCGTCTCCGATCGCATCGCGGACGACCTGCGGATAATCCAGATAGTTATATTGACGAAGATCGCTTCTGCCAAGCCGAGGATTTACAACAGACTCCAGGCCTTTGCCGCTCGGTTCAATGACACGAAGCAGAATAACTTCGGGGCTCGACGAGATAATTTCTCTGCCGTACTTATTTACAACGGCGGGGTTGATACCGTCCAGCTCCATTTTTTCGATCATGCGGGCCATGGAGGCGGAGATGCCCCGCATTCTCATTTCAAAGTTATCGGCAACCTTTGCCGTGCTCTTCATCAGATTAGTTCTGAGAATAGTTTCGTTATTGGCACGCACGTTGAAATAGAAAGCCGAGAAGATGACGACAATGAGGACCGCGATCGCCCAGATGAACGGAGTTGTACCGCTCGGAAGGTTGGAATGACTTTTTATGCCCGCAAAAGCCGACGAGAATCCGTCTAACAAGTCGTTGCTTTGCGAAATGTGCTTCTTATAAGTCATGGCAATCTTTCTAAAAATTTATAGTTAGGGGCGTTTCTAAAAAAGCGCCCTAAGATTTGTCCTTCGAAAGATACAAATCGTTAATTCTTAATTATGCCACTCCTAGGATAAAGCCTTGAGGCCATAACAGGCTGAAAGTTCTAACTTGGCGTTGTATGTATTTCTGAAAACAATCGCAAAGTTAGCTTTCCAAAAAAATGTGAATTTCCATCATTGGATTGTCTGATTAACCGTCCTACTTAATGGAATAGACACCCAGTTCTTGATGGAAAACATACTCCCACCGTCGTTTACCTGAGAATAAAGCCGTGGCGTGGGTTACCTTTCTTTCGGATATTCATACCCAGATTCTTTTAGCAATTTCTCAAAACAATTTTTTGGCGTAAATTGCATCAATGGAAAGAAAACTGAAAGAAGTCAAACTTGATTCGGCTAAAACGTTTTCAGAGTTATACGGATTGAAAGATCAATCACCTTTAATTGGAGTAATTGATTTTAAAACAGCTCAGAAGTCGCCGAACAACCTTGAGATGGAGTACGGGGTTTATGCTCTCTATTTGAAGGATGTGTCAGTGTGTTCGTTAAAGTACGGAGCTTATCCCTGCGACTATACGAGCGGCACTTTGGTTATGTTTGCTCCGGGACAGCGAGCACGTCTTGATAGTCCTGAAGCGCAGGTAAGACCCGACGTCATCGGACTTTTGTTTCATCTCGATTTAATAGAAGGGACGCCCTTGGGTTTAACGATGGGGAAGTACACCTTCTTTTCATATAAAGAGGCCGAATCTCTGCATTTATCTGATTCTGAAAGGGATATTTTTAGAAGGGCCCTTCAGGAAATCGCTGAACATCTTAGAGTTCCGGCGGCATGGCATACAAGAGATATTTTGGCGAGCCGGATTCAACTTTTGCTGGATTGCGTCAATTCTTTCTATGTTAGACAGTTCGGGACTCGGCACGCCATTAACCTCAAGATATTGCAAAACTTCCGAGTCCAGCTCAAAGGTTTTTACGTTGAGGGCCGTAGCACGAATGGTTTTCCTTCGGTTTCTTATTTTGCGGAAAAAGCGAATCTTTCCCCCGGTTATTTTGGCGAGCTCATAAAGAAAGAAACCGGTAAAACGCCGCAAGAATTAATCGGAAACCACATTTTGGAGTGTGCGCGGCAGAGACTGGTTTTGTCAAAAGATTTTGTGAGCACTATTGCTTACGATCTAGGTTTTACGCATCCTCAGCACTTTACGCGTTTCTTTAAGCAGCGAACAGGTATGACGCCCAAGGAATTTAGGCAATCAGCAATCCGAAAGGATAAATGGGTTAGATAGAAAGGCTCCTGTGAACAAGGAGAACTCTCACTAATTAAATAAGCTAAATAAGCCCCGGGTGACTTGTTTATATGGCTTGTTTTTAGGAAATTGATAACGAAAGGACTAGAAGCTGTGCAGAGATTTCATGGGTCCTTTTCCTCCGTTCCTGATTCTTCTAGTCCAGCAGGTTCAGTATCGCTACTGCACCCGTCGTTAAAGAAACGAGTCTAAATCGTAAGGATGCTTACTGCGTAAAATTCAGAGATATTAAGGGTCTGCGAGAATCCTCAATAAAGATTGAGGGGCAAAAAACACCTCTTCCAACCGCAAGCCGAGATTGGACAGTTCAAGTCTGAAGAAAAGAAAAAACAAAAGCTACCAGTTACGGTGGTGTTTTCGATGGTGCTTTTTTCGAAGAAGAACCCTAACCATTTGAATAATTAGAATCGGTTGGCGGAGAGGGGGAGAATTTAAACTAATTTAAATTCAAATAGATAACAACTTAAAGAAGAATTTAGTGACCACTTTGGTGGCCAATTAAAATTGTAAAATTGTTAGAAGGAAAAGCCCTGCTGATGCAGGGCTAACCTTTGCCGACCTAGAAGACACTAAAACCGGTCGGAGTTCGTCTAGGACTATTCTAAGGTTTTTTAAAGCGGTGGGTATCCTTGATTCATAGCAACGGGAATAATTGACTACAGATTTTTGAAATAGTATGATTATTTCAAAAATTTCCTTCTTTTTACTTTATCATGGATAAAACAACTAAAAAAGAAAACCGCGGGGGCGCTCGCGAAGGTGCAGGCCGCAAAGGTCTTGGTAATACAAAACGCGTTTCTGTCTGCCTAACGGACGAATTGGTTCCTGTTTTCAAACAGTTAGGCGGTGCAAGATGGCTTCGCTGTGAACTGGAACGCGTCGCAGAACCCGCACGCACGCTTGATACAGATCAAATTCTGGTTCCGGCCATGAATCCGACGCACTTGAGTATTCCTGTCTACGAATGCGGCGTTCAGGCCGGCTTCCCTTCCCCGGCAGAAAGCTATGTAGACAAGTCACTGGATCTGAATGAATACCTAGTCTCCAATCCTGCCTCGACATTCTTTGTCTACGTAACAGGCGACTCAATGGACTTGGCCGGTATGGACGAAGGCGACCTCTTGGTCGTCGACCGCTCGCCGGAACCCAAGAACGGAGACATCGTCATCATGAGCATTAACAATGAATTCACTGTTAAACGTTATGTGAAAGACGATAAGGGACTGCGTCTGCTTCCGGAAAGCTCAAACCCCATCTACAAACCCATTCTTCCCAAAGACTACGACGAGTGGCGCTTTATCGGTGTTGTGAAGTACACGATTAAAAGTAACTAAAATGCAGGTGTTCGCGCTGGTGGACGGAAACTCCTTCTTCGCCTCCTGCGAAAAAGTTTTTCGTCCGGACTTAACTGACCGTCCCGTAATCGTGCTCAGTAATAATGACGGATGTGTCGTTGCTCGATCGAAGGAAGCCAAACAGCTCGGCATCAAAATGTGCCAGCCGTACTTTCAGATCGAAGAATTCTGTATACGGGAAAACGTCGCCGTTTTCTCAAGCAACTACGAACTCTACGCCAATCTCTCCGGGCGCATGATGTCAACCATCGCCTCCCAAGTTGACTGCATCGATCCGTACAGTATTGATGAGTGCTTCGCCAACATGAGCGGGTACGAAGGTTTAGGCACCGACCTGACTCAGCTCGGCTTTCAGATCAAGGATAAAGTGTTTAAAGATGTCGGCATCCCCACGTGCGTCGGCATCGCACCGACAAAAACCTTAGCCAAATACTGCAACCATTTGGCCAAACGCTACGCCGGACTTAAAGGTGTGTGCAATTGGCTCGACTTAACACCTCAAAGACAGGCAAAAGCGCTTGCTTGCGAGCCAGTTTCTGAAATTTGGGGTGTAGGGAGACGTTATACGGAACACCTAGAAAAGATGGGTATTCGGACGGCCTTAGATTTAGCCTGGGCAGATGCAGAGGCCATCCGAGATCGGTTTGGCATTACGCTTTCCATGACGGTAAGAGAACTTCAGGGAACCTCCTGTATCCCGCTTGAGCTTGTGAAACCAAAAAGACAGCAAATCATGAGAAGCCGCAGCTTCAGTCATTTAGTCTGCGACAAAGACGACTTGCTGGGCGCCATCACGTTCCATGCTCAGGAATGCGGAAGAACCTTGCGTCGCGAAGGTACGGTAGCGCACACCGTCGGTATTGTTTTGAACACGAATCCTTTCCGTCTGCAAGACGTCCAGCAGCACGCCTATCCGTGCGTTGGTCTTCCTTATCCTATTTCGGATACCAATACGATTATTCATTACGCCCGACGGTTACTTAATCAGACCTATCGCAAAGGGTGCTTGTACAAACGTGCCGGGGTATATGTTGGCGAAGTTATTTCAAAAGACGCCGTCACGAAGGATCTTTTTGAAGAACTGGAGACCGAACGGCAGCAAGTTGTCTGTGAACTGATGGATTCAATCAACACGCGCTTTGGTAAAAATACGCTCTGCTTTGCAGCTTCTAAATTAGGCAAAGACGCTTGGGAAATGTCCCGTGCGCGTTTGAGCCCGGGATATACAACCTGCTGGAAAGATTTGCCACGCGTCGGGCCGCTCATAGAAGAAACGGTTCCGTTCTGATTCACTACTTCCATCTTGTTTGCCTCGGAAAATTTCCGAGGAATTTTTTAAATTTCGGCTGACTCTCCTTGGCGCCCTACATAGGCATTCAAAGCAAAGTTTTTTCGTGTCTTAGGTATCTAACATTGGACTTTTTGAAGAAAATGATTGCAGCCGATACCACAATATCATCCGTGAAAAAGAATCCGGCCCTCGCTTATCTGGCAAGACTCGGATCGTCCCGCTCAGTTATCACGATTTCAAACTGTTTAAAGCACATTGCTGAAATAAGTTGAAAAAACATCCAGTAATGGACCGCGAACGTGCTGCATTAATAATGCAGAGTTATTTATCCAAGGGTGGAATGGAAATTTTTCCTGCCAATTCTACCCATGTATTATCGACTACAACTGGTAGTTTCTTGTCTTCATCATCAATATCAAATGGGTTTGCTGCGTTTTCGGGAACGAAAAGCGAAACCAAATTCTTTGCCTGCGGTACAGCATTTTCGCGGAATTCGCGACAAACGCTACTGGATAGAATTTGTTTGATCTTCGCATGTCTGACATCAGTATCATATCCTTCGAAGACTTTCCCATCGGATAACTCGGCAGGAAGGGTAGCACCCCAGCGAACAAAGTTATAAATGGTGCCGTCGTCAAGATATGAAGTGGCGAAAGCAGCATCCTTAAGTTTGGCAACGAATACCGGAATATCAGGTTGCCTGATCGTCGTGACCATATTCGTTATGGCAAATTTCCAATAGTATTCATGAAATTTTTCCATCCAATCTGCCGATGGATGATAGAGCGCCTCAAAAGATTCAAGGAAGAACAATTCCATGTATGAGATCCAGAATACTGTCGCTTCCATGTTTGCACAATTGAAATAAGCGCGATTTCTGTACTCGGACGGAAGGTATTCGTGCACCATCTGGCGGAACTTGTATTTCGCCAAAGGCTCTCCCTTTCCTGTGAACGTAGACGGAATATTGCTGTTTGCCGCAAAGGATGCGACGGTGCATCCATAAACATCGGGAGCAGGAATTTTTTCGGAGGCTCTGGAGCCACCGGCCATAATGCGGTCAAAAATGTCAACACCGACGGCGACAGCCTTTTGCGTATTCTGCGTCGTGCGATTGCGGTTCAAAAGAAACAATACCCCAAGGCCTCCGACAAGAGCCCAAACCAGCGTTGAATCCATGAAGGACCTCCTTAATTGTCGTACCGCGACGGGAGCGCCGGGGTGTTGGGCAACATCTGATTGAGAAGCGAATTAACCTTTTCCTGCGTATTGATGTATTTGTTGAAATTCAAGCCGTTTTTGGCGTGGTATTTGGCTTTCGCAATGGTTTGGCCATCTTCAATCCATTCATAGTTGATGTCACTCGTGAAGTTCGCCAGATCCCAACGAGACGTCGTTTGGCAATGCAACACTACTCGACAATCGCGACATTCAGCCTGGCTGACTTCACGAACGGTGAATCCCTTGTTCTGGAGGGCTTTGATGGTGCATTGATAGGCAACTTTTCGGCCGGACATGTCGGGCGTAATGCATACTTCGCCCGAAGTAGCGTGTTCGGTAGCCGGGGTAACTTTGAGAGAAGAACAACCTGCTAGGACTAACGGCGCTGAGATCACGAGGATCTTAAGTAGTTTCATTTTTTAACTTTCCGCTCTGCGAATAATTTATTGACTCTTGGTATGGATTGGCTATCGGTTAACCGATAGCCAATGCGTCTTAAAGTATACTTCGTGTTGCTTTGCTTACTCATTACGTGAGTGGAGAAAACAAGTGGCTTCAGCCGTTTGACATACTGACACTTCAACCATTCTTTCGCATGGGCAAGCAACGATGCCTTCATTGCAAGTATGAACAGATGACTGACCAGGTACAAAAGCGCAAATTTGCCGTGTTCGTTTGGAGTCAGTGTTTCGTCGTCCTCAAAGCTATTTCATCAAGCTAATAGAATTTACACGTTCAGAGCCAAATGTATTGGCAGATGTGACTGTTCAAATTGGTCACATCTCACTTAGAAGAATCATCGAACATGCTTTATGTAGGAGATGACGCTCATATGGCCGTCACTGGATAGACAGGCATGTGAGTTACGGCTTGACCATAGCAGCATATCCTGATTCAAACTGTACTGTTTGTTAAGTTTCTGGTTGCAACTAGGTACCACCAGTTTGTGAATTATGTGGTTGCGAAACCGTTGGGCATTAGAAATCTTCCAACCATCAACTTAACAAACCGCAACCACTATTTTTACATACCCCTAACTTTTTAGGGGCTAAAGACATAGAGACTGCCGATTGGTCAAAATTGAAGCGTATTCATTGGACCGAGATCCAAAAACAACTGGCTGCTCGGGGGTGTTGCGGATCGACTCAAAATCTTTATTTGACGGCGTTCAAAACCGTTGCAAAGGAGGCGTGGACATTGGATCAGCTGCCTCAGTCTTCTTATTTGAAAATCCAAGCAATAAAAGGCGTTAAATATGAACGTCTGCCCAAAGGCCGAAGCCTGACAGTCAAAGAAGCCGCAGGGCTCCTTAAGGCTTGCGACGACGGCACAAACCAAGGAAAACGGGATATGGCTCTATTTGCTTTAATGCTTGGCTGCGGCCTGAGAAGGGCAGAATGCGTCCGGTTGGAAATGAAAAATTGGGACTGCATTAGCAGATCCTTTTGCTTTATCGGTAAAGGAAACAAAGAACGACGTGTTTTTCTGCCGCAGAAATTGAACCAAATAATCGACGAGTGGCTAATGGCTCGAGGCTTAGAAGAGGGAGTCTTTTTTCCTCGGATTTATTCTGGAGCCGATAACAGTAAATTCATTTTTAGAGAAATGCAGCCATCGTCAATCTATAGAATTTTGCAGAAAAGAGCTGAACTTGCAGCCATCGGCACGGTTAAGCCTCATGATTTACGCAGAACATTTGCAACTCGAATGTTGGAGCAGGGTTGTGACCTGTTTATTTTACAAAGAGCGATGGGTCATACGTCGGTAGCTACTACAGCCCGCTATGATTTTCGTTCGGAAAGCAGCCGGGAAAAAGTTTGCAAGAATCTGAAAGTTTTCGGCTGAAGCCTATCGTTCCGGTTTTTGTGAACCTTTTTTCAGCCGTTTACGCATGGCTTGCATCCGCTTGATTTGCTGTTGTTTAGCCTCGTTAAGCTGACGCAATGTTTTCTGCTCAGCGCTTTCAACGAGTTCGAGCTTTGAGTAATAATTCTGCATTTTTCTACCGAGGTGCTGCTCCTCGGCATAGGGAGAATCAAGAAGTTTCTTCGAAGCTTGTTCAGCTAAATAAGCTACAGTCTTTCGCGTTTTTTTTGTTTTTTGAATGGACGGGGAATCCGGTATTACTTTTCCATCCCTAAAAGCAGAATGAACCTTTTCAACCTGAGCTTGCTGCCGTTTTAAAAGTTCACGTTTTTTAGCGATTGCATAGACTCGAGCTCGGTCCTGTTCAGACATTCGGCGATTATTTAAAACATGGTGTTCTGCTTGAGAAATTCCCTGCTGCGTTTGTCCTCTTGACCACCTCCGGGTTGCATTGGCCTCGATGCCGCACTTGAGGAGACAAGCGGCAAAATGCTCACGCATTGCCGACAGCTCATCGTTTGCCAGATGAATTCTTTTGCCCTCTCGATTTTTTGTCCTAAGAAGGATGTGACAGTGGGGCTGAGTCGTTTTTCTATCATTCCCGGGTAAATGGAAAGCCAGCAGATAATCGTATCCGTCAAGCATATCCTTGGCCCATTGGCTGCAAGCTGCTTTGAATTTATCTTCGTCTGTTCCTGCGGGCATAGAAAGTATGACTCTTCTTGCGTGGCCTCTTTTGGACGTTCCTTCGCCCATTTCTGAAAGCAGCTTCCATTCATAGAGGACTTTTCGATATTCGGCTTTACCCTGCAAACTGTTTCCGCTCTGATCGATCAGCTCAATATCTCCGTTTCGCGCTATGTAATCGGCTGCTTTGATTGTGTGAAGATAGCTTTTTATGTTTGCCTGTCCGAACCGAAACATAACCTCGGCGCGCTTATCGACAACACCTTCGGCTTTAACTTTTGAGCTGAGAGCAGAAAATCTGAAGGCCGCAGTGTTTGAAACGTTCTCATATCCTTTGAAAATGCGTGCTTTTCGGGCACGCATCGGATCGGGAAAAAGATCGTCAAGAAACGGGTTCTTATTGGAGGCCATTATTGATTGCCTTTGCCTTATTGATTTCCTGCAAAATGAATTTTTGCTGGCTCTCAATAAAGGAACCCAAAGTGCTTTTGCCGGACTCAACGTCCCTAAGTTTTCTTTCAAAGACAGCAGTAAGGATCGGGTTGCGGACGAGTTCCGGCACGAGCTTCAGCAATTCAATCCCGTCAGAAGATGCGCAGATTTTTTTGCCTTTCGTCTCCAAATAACCTTTTCTTTTCAGTTCGCTGATAATCGCTGCTCTGGTTGCCGGTGTGCCGATCCCGTCACCTTCCTTCAGATATTTTTTATATTCCGGGTTGTCCACTACGGTATGAATTTTCTCCATAGCCGCAATCAGCGTGCCTTCGGTGAAATACGCGGGCGGCTTGGTAAGTTCGTTTTTCGTTTCAGTCTTTAGGACTTTTAAAATATCGCCGCTTTTTACTGAAGGAAGAATCTGGTCGGACTCGGTTTTATCGGAATCCGGGTCGGTTTGGTGTTCGTAAACAATCTTCCAACCGAGTGAGGTGACCGTCTTTCCTTTGCCGACAAACAGCTCGCTTCCTAGATCTAAGTCAATTGAACATGAATTAAATTGATGAACCGAGAAAAATTGAGCCAAATATCGGCGTCCGATCAGTTCATAAATCTTTTTTTCCTTATCGTTTAAAGCTGCCCAATCAACCGGCAGCTGCGTCGGGATGATTCCGTGGTGCGCAGTGATCTTCTTATCGTTCCAAGTTTGAGACTTAATGGTCGGATCGGCTTTTAAGACCAACTCCCTGAGCTTGGGGCAAGTTTTCGCAATGGCTGCAAGGACTTTGGGCGCATCGGTAAACTGTGATTCCGGGAGGTATTGACAATCGCTTCTGGGATAGCTTGCGGCTTTATGTATTTCATACAGACTTTGACAGGTATCCAGTGTTTCCTGAGCAGAAAAACCGTATTTGTTACTTGCCTCAAGCTGAATGTCCGCCAGCGAAAATACCCGGGGCTGTGCCAGCCTTTTCGGCACGGTTTCCGTCTTTCTAACTGTAGCTGTTTTCGTCGGTTTAAGCTTGTCTGACAAACTTTTAGCGACCGCCGGATTCACCAGACGGCCTTCAGAGTCCAAACCTTCCTGTCGGTCGGACGGTTTCCAGAGCGCTGTAAAACTGCCGCGCCCTGTGGAAACTTCAGCTTTTAAAACAAAATAAGGGACAGCTTTAAAGTTTTTGATCGTTCTGTCTCTTTCGGCAACTAAGGCAAGTGTGGGGGTTTGAACGCGCCCCACGGCAATGAGTTTTCTTTCCTTAGCTCCGTGAGTAAGCGTTAAAGCCCGGGTCAGATTCATTCCCAGCAGCCAATCGGCTCTGGATCGGCCGAGCGCTGCAAGCTTCATTCCCTGAAATTGGCTATTCGGCTTAAGAGATTTCAAGCCTTTTTTAATGGACGCCGGATCTTGTGCGGAAACCCAGAAACGGCTGACGGGTTTTCGGCACTTGTAAAACTCTAAAATCTCGTCAACAAGGAGCTGTCCCTCCCTGTCCGGGTCTCCGCAATTAACAATGCTGTCGGCTTGGCTCAGAAGTAATTTTATGGTTCTGAGTTGTGCCTTAACGCCTTTGTCCGGTTTTACGTTGAGTTTCCAAACTGAAGGGAAAATCGGCAAATCCTGCATACGCCAAATTTTTCCGCCTTTCTTGGTGACTGGAACGTCATCAGGCGTGTAAGCATCGGGGCCCGCCTGTTCCAACAGGTGGCCGAAGCACCAAGTGACGGTATTGCCGCCTTTGCATTCGTTAAAACCGGCTCCCTTTTTTACAATTCCCAACTCTGCACAAATGGCCTTGGCAACAGAGGGTTTTTCCGCAATCCACAATTGCATAGCGACTACCTTTCAATATCAATGGTTCTGATTTTTTGTGATGGTTTTTGAAATTGGTACGGATTGGATAACGGCTGCGTCAGATAATTCAGCATCGAACTCTGAATATATTTCTGTTGATAATTGGGTAAATCCTTGTAAGTTTGTAGAGCTGCTGTCTGAAAGGCGGCCTTAGCTTCTTTGTTGTCCGGACTTTTATCTTTCTTTACCGGAGGCTCTGCCGTCAGTCCTAAAGATTTATCAATGCCGAATAAATAATCCTTTATTTTTTCTGCGTCTGCGCACGCCCGGAATAATTCTTTAGGGTCTTTTTTAAGAACATCGATCCAGTTGTTGACGTATGCAGCGCTGTTCTGGGCCTTGTGTTTGATGCCTAAACCGCCGCACACCATCATTGAAGATATTTCAGCCCTAAGTTCTTCTCTTGCATAATCCGGAGTACCGAACTTATTCAGTATCGGTCTGTTCAGACGTGAACTGTGGCCTGTCCAATGACCGAGTTCATGCAGCGCCGTTGCATAAAAACCTTCAGCATCTTTGAATTGAGTTCTCAGAGGAAGAACGATTTTGTCCAAGGCCGGAACATAGTAGGACTGATTTTGTTTGATTTCTTCGATCTTGGCGCCCGACTTGTCAAGAATACGTTCGGCAGCTTCCAACGGAGTCCATTCGTGTACCGGTGTCTCAAATTTCTTGAGATTCAGATTTTCACATTGCTCGGAATTAAAAACGACAAACGGACAGGGAATGAGGCGTTCTACCGTTTTATCCTCATCTTTTTCGTCCTTTTCCACTAAGTGCTTCCAGAAGATGCACTTGGTGCCGTGTTCTCCCTTTTTTACTTTCCCGCCGAGCTCCTGTACCTGACGAAACGTGAGCCACCGATTGTCTCCGTACCCTTGGCTTATTCTGACAGTCATCAGCAGCAGCGCATTGGTACCCCGGTAGGGAGCATCGGTAACGGCACTGACAGGCACGACATTGGCTGCGTTATCCCAGTCTTGCTGCCACGGTGCCGTTCCTTTTTTCATCTCTTCAATGAAGTAATCAGCGACGGATCGAACGTATGCATTGTATTTTTCGTTCATAGCCGCTCCCCGTTATTGGAAAAGCTCGGTCGTGTGAAACAATCCAGTGCGAAATCTTCAAAGAGTTTGTCCTTGTCCTCTTCGCGCAAAGAAGTTTCTTCACAAGCGCCGTAGTCCTCGGCTTCCTTTTTACTCATGGAAAAATTTTTGGCGGCTTTGTCTTCGCAAAATTTTCTGATGAGAATATTTACGGTGAGTTTTATGGTTTCTCGGTTGGTTGTTTTCATGGTGATTCCTCGGAACCGTCCGCTTTAACGGACGGTCTTATATTCAGAGCTCTTTAGCGTTCAGCTTCCGGTTCTTTTGCTTTGGGACGACAATAATCAATCGTCAGACCGGGTTGATTCAAAGAAACAGCAAGTCCTTTTGCAGTCAAAACGTTCTCCTGCATCTGTTTCCCGTTCTTGCCGGTAAATTCACGAGTTGAGACATCCCCACGAACTTCGAGCATCATTCCTTCTTTGATGCCCGCTGCCATTCTTTTTGCCGAGCTTTCTTTGCCGTAGTAACGGACACTGAAAAACTCCGTCCCGTCTTTGTCCTGTTGAAAGGAGCCGTCTTTTTGCTTCACGAAATGAGGCTTATAGGCTTTAAACTCCAAGACGGAAGTTTCTTTACCGGCATTGGGGCCGGATTTGGGAACGATTTGCGAAACCGTTGGTTCTTTGAAAACAACGACGGTATTACTGAAGGCTTTGTATTCAGTCATTTTTTCTCCTTTAAGAGTTGCTACCCGCTTTTGTTAGGAAATTTTTCTTCGCGAAGCAAGCGGATTCTTCGCGACTTTCCGATAAGCGTTTCTAATTTTTTGTACGTGTCTGAAGTATTCTTTTTGTTTGTCTCCTTCGTTCTTGGACGTCGGAATCTCTTTGCCGGTGGCCTCGTCTTTTTGTTCCGCCTCGATAGATTCCTGCGCAGTCGTTTCAGGAATCTTTTGTTCCTTCAGGTGCAGCTTGATTTGTGAAATCAAAGAGGCTGCAAAGTCCGCACAGCGTTTTTCGTCCCAGTCGGCAGTGACATCTGCTGTGATGTTGGCAGTAATGTCCGTAACGTTTTGCGCCGCCGCAGAAGTCTCTTCCGGCTCCGTGTCCTGCTCGGTTATTTCACTTAAATGCGTTTCTTCTATGTCCGCGTGTATGGCAATGGATTGAACCTTGTTTTCCGAATCGGAATCATCGGAAAATTCTTCAAGAGAAGCCAAAAGTGCGGAATCGGATTCTTCCGAGCTTTCGGAGGTTTCGTCTTCAGTGCTGCTTTCCGAGGTTGGGCTGACGTCTGCTTCTTCTTCCGTTAAGTCGGACAAAATCTGCCGGGCGTTTTCGGTGCCGGGTGCTGCGGCACTATTCATTTGACGCAGAACGTCGGTCTGAGCCGATGCAGAAGCCGCGCTGATCCCATCAAGAGCATCAAAATTGGAAATCGATTTTTTGACAATCTCGTTGGAGATCAGATTTTCAATGTAGCAATTAACCTGATCTTCGGACCACTGGTTGTCAGGTACCGATTTCATATCGTCCGGCAGTTCGGTATTACCGGTGACAATACGGCTTGCTGCATTCGTTTCATTTAAGTCTGATGCTGAGGCGGTTTTTATCCGCTGCTCCATTTGTGCAACGAAAAGTTCAACGTCCTGCTGCGGAATCTCTGGAACCGCCCAATTCGCTCTTTGCCTAAAAGCGGGGTCGAGGTAATACTTAATCTTCTGACAGAAAATGGGCTTGGTATTTTCGAGCGTTACTATTTCATTGTCTTTGCCGAGCTCCCGGATTTCCTGCGGAAGCATCAGGGCACGCTTCTGATCGGATTCACTGGTGGAGTTGCCGCCCTTACTGTGGGACTTGGACTTCGATTTAACGGTCTCATATCCCAGCATTTCAGAGTATTCATTGGCATCCGATTGAGTGGCCGGGCTCGGGGCGTACATAATCATCAAAGCGTGGTTCGACAGAAGCGTTACGGCACCGGCTTTGCCGTAAACATCCTCAAGCTGCGACTTGTTTTGAATGATGGTCAAGAGTCTCATGTTGTAACCGGCCATATAAGAAACGGCCTGTTTAATCATGTTCACCGTGCCGATGGACGTCATCTCGTCTAAAAGAACAAGGCATTGGTACTTGAGCGTTTTGTCCTGAGACGGCAGCTTCCGGGTATTCAGGTTTAAGAGCTGATCAAAGAAGAGGTTGATGAGCACCCGGGCGTCTTTTAGTTTTGTCGGCTCGATCTTGAAATAAATGCTCATCCTTTTGCGCCGGACTTCTCTTAAATCGAAGTCCGAAGCGCTCGTTGCCAAATCTACTTTCGGATTCTGGAACGATAAAAGCGCTGTATTGAACGTGGCGATAATACCGGCAAGCGTATTGTCCGAGTTGCTCAAGACTCGGTTGAGCGCATCAACGCAGTTGTTTGAGTAGGGGTGCCCGGCATCCTGAGCTTCTTTTAATTTTCCGAGGAGGTGTTCTTTAACTGGCTTTCCTTTGCCCGAAGCCTGTCTGAGAATTTCTCCCAATGTGTGGGGCAGTCCCGGTGTTTCAAGAACGAAAAGAGTTACGCCGCGAAAGAAGTCTTTGGCATTTTCACTCCAAAACTTGTCGTTGTTGTTTTCGCCCGAATAAAGCGCCTGACCGATGGCATCAATGTCGCCGAGCCGTTCGGCAGGGCTGCTGCTGATGTAATCCAGCGGGTTGTAGCGATGGGTTTTTTCGTCATCCGCATAAGGCGAAAACAAATAGACTTCCTGTCCGCACGCTTTTCTGAAACCTGACGTGATATCAAAGTTTTCACCTTTAATATCGAGAACGACCAGAGAATCGGAATAGTTGAGGCAATTAGGAACAACAATACCGACGCCCTTACCGCTTCGGGTAGGCGCAGCCAGCAGAACAAACTGGTATCCGGCATAGGTCAGATAGTTGTTTTTGTACTTTCCGACCAGAATGGTTTTATCAAGACCGCCCGGAGGATCAATCAGGCCGGATTGTCTAACTTCGCCAAGATTGGCAAATCTTGCCGCCCCGTGCAGAGCACGTTTGTCTCGATTAATCACGATTCCAATGCCGACACCGACCAGCGCAATCCACGGCAGGAAAAGGCACGCATGGACTGCTAGGCGCACTGCTTTGTCGGGAGCGTGGCGGTACATCATAAAGTATTGGATGATCGTCCACGGACGGCACGCTTCAAGCGGAAGATTAAAGATCCGCATGAATACGAAGCTGCTGACAAAAAGAATCACGAGTACGCACAGCAGGACGGCAAAAACTGCAAAGAGGACTTTCAGAAGCGTCTTAGAGGTTTTCATTCTTTTTCTCCTCAGTATGAGGGTTGAAGAAAAGCTCAGTGATATGACGTCCGAAAGTTCTGTTTCGATGTACGTGAACAATCACGTCGATAACCTGATGCAAAAGCTGCTGAATGACTGGATAAGGAAGCTCGCGTCCCGTTGAGGACTGAAGAACTTTAAGCGCTAAATAGTCAAACACCTGTCCGCAGCTTCCGGCATGGCAGCTGGTAATAGAGCCGGAATGCCCGGAGAGGCACACATTCAGAAAGTCGAAAGTCTCTCCCCCGCGCAGCTCGGCAAGCAGAATGCGGTCGGGCTTCATTCTGAGACACGAACGCATTAGGCTTGCAGCGGTAACCGTTGATTTATCCGTAGCTTCCGAAGGGTAGAAGAGGTTGACTTGGTTTTCGTGCTTTGGGAGCCCGTAAAGAAGTTCCGGCACGTCTTCAATCGTAATGATTCTCTGATCCGTCGGAATATGCTGCATCAGAGCTTTCATAAACGTGGTTTTGCCGGAACCGGTTTCTCCGGCAATAACTATTGTTTTGCCGGTTTCCACGCAGCGCTTTAAAAATTCCGCCCGGAGAAGGTTAAGAGTGTCCGGTGCTTTATCGGTGTCAAAGGTTCCTTTGTAAAGGGCAGATAATTCCTCATTTATCGGGTCAAGAGAGTCTTTGGGGCGGATGTGAGAGAAATATCCGTTCTGAATGTAAGAATCCAGTCCGATAACGTCCTTAGAGATTTTTCTGACGGTAAGGCTGACGGTGCCGTTCTTGCACGCTGGAGGCATCACGAACTGGGCTCGTTCGCCGTCCGGTAATTCCACGGAGAGCACCGGATGAGCAGAGTCGAGGGTTTTGTTTTCTCCTCCGTAAACAGCGCAGACGTTTCCGAGCTTGGCAAGATAATCGTAGGTGAAATTTATGTCTTCATAACGCCTCCACCCGGAAGCCTCTTCCACCCAGACGAAGCCGGGACGATTTACGGCAATTTCCGTTATATCGCCGCGGTCAAGGTACTTTTGCAATCCTTTTTGAAGCTGGACGCGTACCGTCAGGTCTTTTTCAACGGGAGAACTCATACGGAACCTCCGCATGAGAATTGAATTTCCGCCAATAACAATGAATTGGGATCAATCCTTTTGTTTAAAGGAAAGAGAAAAGCGGAATAAAAGGAAGAAGTTAAAAGGCATTCTCCCGCCAAAGCCGTGATTGACATATTTTTCTGCGAGTGGAACAAGAGGTTTGGCGGGACACTTGCAGACTCACTTTCTATTGTAGCAAAACAGCACTAAATTAAGTGGCTACGGGGAAAACGGCGGCTTAAAATAGCTGGCGGGCGTCTGTTGGTCGGTTGACCGGTTTGACAACGTGCTGAGCTTTCAGCTCTAGCAACCACTTGGGCCGGGTGTTCCCGGACGGACGCCTCAGTCTTATTTATTCTTTCTTGTTTTTCTTGGCTTTTGATTTTTTAATTTTATAGATGCCGTAAACGGTGAAGCAGCAAACCATAACGAAAAGGTAAATTCCTAAATTTGAAATCACGGCATCATACAGAGCCGCTTCAAACGAACCGTCTGGCTCGGTAGCCAAAGCATTCCCGCAAACAGCCGGAAGCACAAAAAAGTAAGGTATTTAGACAAGCTTAAAAAATTAATCATAGATAACTCCTTGAAATTAAAAAGTTCTTTATTCCTCGGTGGAACAAGTGCCGATTTGCTATCTTTCGGCACCCTTATCTTTAGGTTTCGGTACATCGGGCAGCGGTTTTCCGCTTTTTTCTAGTTCTGAAAATTTTTTATATAGACGCACAACTTCTTCGGAAGCATCTTCTATCGAAGGGTACTTGGTAGACAATGCCTCTACATGAAGTTTTAAAATCTTCTTTCCTTGTTCACTTAATTGAAAAGGAAGGGCGTTTTGAACAATCTGCCTCCTTGTTGCTTCAAATATCGCCACAACATTCGGAGATAATTTTTGGTAGGCAGCTTGGTTTGAAATAATCTTTTCCAAACTTTGTAAATTAGTGGTTAGTCCTTGAGAATTAAGCCAAAAATCATCAGCTGCAATTTCAAAATTTAAAAATAAGAGCTGTCTATTTCTTGTAGAAAGAGGAAACTTGTTTTTCTCCAAAACCTCTTTAAAGTTATTCGCAAATTTTCGAAATAGAAACTGGTTGACGTAAAGTTGTCTTACGCTGCTTTGATATACTCCGTCCAATCCGAATTCTTCTAACGAGACATTATCAAAATATTTTTTTCCATCGGCCCTTATGTACCCAGAAAGAAGCCTATATAAGGGGATAGACTTAATATTTTCGTTTACAATAGAACTGTAGCGTTCGTTGGTTGGTTGACCGGTTTTTTGCAAAGTGCCTTTAGAGGCCACCTCTTGGGCCGGGGGTTCCCAGACGAACGCTTTTTCATATCTCTGGATGCTTATTCCGTCTATGGAATGGACCATTTTTCGTTCGTGATCTCGTTCTACATAATCACGGACTGTCAGTTCAACTCTAAATAAATCACCTTCAATTATTGCAGGAACCGCGAAAATGTGAATTGCTTGCACTTTCTCGTTTTCATGCAAGAGATCACAGTGAGACTCAATGTGGAGGGAGGAGGAAGCAATCTCTTTTGCATTTTTAAAAATTGCTTTAACAATTGGGGAGTTGAGGTCCTTCCTAAACACGGTTTTTTTTGCGTCACTCCGTGACGCTTGCAGAAGAAAGCCAGTGTCTTGGTTTATTACACCATTTTTTAAATTAGAACTCAGCCTGTCTATTACATCTTTTTTGCTTTCGATGTCACTATCAGGGTTGATGAAGAGAACCTTTACCGTTTCAGTACGGCTTATCCTTTGCGGTCCAAAAAACCAAGGTTTTTCATTTTTATCAAATTCTGAAGGCATTGATACGTTTTTTAAATGGTAACGGGTTATTTTCTGAAGATCATCCTTAAGAAAGGACACGGACTCTTTAAACCAGAAGCTTGGGAGTTTTTTTATTTTCCAAATTTTTCATCTCTCTGCCTCTTTCTCCTTTGCGGTTGTCTTCGGCACTTCCGGTAGCGGCTTCCCGGCTTGTTCCAGTTCAGTAAACCGTCTGTAGAGCCCCTTGATTTCAGCTTCAGCGTCCGAAAGCTTGGAATACTTAGACGACAAAGCCTGAACGTGCTTGGCAAGAATCTCTCGGCCCTTCGGACTTAATTCATGCTCCTGCGGCATCTTCGAGATTTCTTTGACGTTCGCTTTGGCTATCGTCGCGAGATCAAGCGCTGAGAGCTTGCTGGTATCTCTGACGGCGTGCTCGACTAGCCAGACATTGACTGTAGATTTAACGTCGTTAAACCATCGGACGACAGCCGGAGCTCGGGACTGAGCTTTTGCCGCTTCTTCGACAAGATATCCGCAGACTTCTTCCCGGTAATCAAAGGAACTGCGGGAGATTCTGCTTTCCTGAAGACGGTTCTCAACGGTCTTCATCAAAGGATCTTCAGCTTTTAATCCGGTTTCATAGAGGTTGACAGCCGTGTCAATCAGTTTCCGGGTCTTAGCTCTTAAGTCGGAGTCGGCAGCCATATGAACGCCGACCTCATGCAGCATAACCGCGCAAGCGGTCTCCGGTTTGAGGTTGTCGGCAATGAGAAATGTCCGGTGATTTACCTTATCGTGGAATCCGAGAATCCGTGTCGGATCTTGCGGAAGCGCAATAGTCGAGAATCCCTGCTTTTTCTCCTGCTCAATCGAAGCAACGGTAAGTGCTTCGTATTCGGTTTGTGCCAGATAAAAGTGGTTGTTGTTGACGAGATTAACGAGACCTTCTTTCCCGAATGCTTTAATTAAGGCCTCTCGGATCTCGGCCTTGGGCGTCTTCGGACTTTCCTGATTGGCCTTGGAGAAGAGAGCAACGCCCTTATCCGTTTCTTTGGTTTTAATGACCTTGAAAATTCTCTTGAATCCGTTCGTTACTTTCTCAACGTCTTTTCCGTCTAAGTAAGGATAAAAACCTTCTTTGCCGAGAGTTTTTTCAGTGTAGGCACCGTTTGTAAGGAAGTCGTTTGTTATGCCGATTTCCTTGCAGCGCAGCTCGACAAAACCCTCAAAGCTGCGGGCGGCTTCCTCAGCTTTGGAATGCCAATAGTCGCTCTTGCGCGTCATACGTTTGTGCATATTGCTGTCTCGGATGGCATTGATGGTTTCGGCCCATGCATCATGAAGCGGGTAGCGGATAACATTGTTTTGGCCGACTTCTTTAACGTTAATGTCTTTTCGGGTGAACTCAAACATCATCTTTTTGTTGGCTGAGTTCGAGCGCTCCTGATAATTCACTTCAATGCTGAAGGAATCGGTATCACCTTGAGCGCATTTAATCGCGGCGTCAAAGTTTTTTGAATCGTTTTTTATTAAATACTCCACTTGAGCCGGAATCCATTTTGCAGAACGGTATACCGATTCGGCACGCTTGAAGATTTCTCTTTTTGCGTCTTCCGTAAGCTGAACGGTGATCGAAGAGTCTACCTGTTGACTCAAGTAGCGCCTTTCCGGGTCTTGAATCTCCTTGTAATTTGTTCTCATCAGGTAGTGATCAAGGGCATGGAACCACTCGTGCGCTAGGCTTGAGTAGCCCTTGGTTTTGGTGAGATTGATAACGCGGTTCGCCACTTCATAATGCGCCGAAGCTGCTCCGTGACCGCGAGAGCCGAAGGCAAGCCCTAAACCACCGTCCAAAGCAACGGCCTTCGGAGGAATGTCCAATATCTTTGAGAGATCCATGAGGGAATCGTAGGCATTGTTAAGCATCCATTGCCGCTCGCGCCCGTTTTTGCCTTGTTTGACCCAGTTCCCGAACTCAACGCCTCGGAATCCGAATGTCTCTTGGAACATTTCCGGCGTTGCGTCTTTACCTTGACGGTAATCCGGGCCCGCTCGATCTCTGATCGGGTTTCCGCTTCTCCAATCCTTTTCGCTTCTGGAAAATTCTTCTCTGAAAGCCCGGTATTTTCCTTCCAGCTCCGCTCTGTGTTCGTTAACATATTTCCAGAAGGCGTCATCGGATTCAAAAGAAATCTTGTCGGTAAGCTGGAACTCAATCGAACCGGATTTTCCGTACACCTCGTAAGTATGAGTCTTGCGCATACCGCGTCCGTAGAGCTTTACGGGTAATTCAGGTTTGGGCTTGGATTCCAGAGTTTTTTCGGCTTGGCCCGGTGCTTTAAGCAGTTTTCCGAAAGTTGCATTAAGCTGCTTTTCAATATTTGCCTCAAATTCTTTCTCAGTGTGACCGACCGCTACTGCATAGTAGGGGAAAAGCCTCCCCTCAGAGTCTTTTAGACATAAGTGTTCGTTGTCGGATCTTCCCGGCAAAGTGCATTGGAACCGGTAAGAATTGATGTCGGAGTCGTCAGACAGTTTATAGGCATTCCACATACAAATGCCCTTTGCGTTTCCGACGCTGTTTGCACTGATAAAAGGCCAATACTTCGGAGAAATGTGGGAGAAGATTTCATATTTATCCCGTGCTTCATAAAAACGATCAAACGCAGCGATTTCTGCTTCCGGGGCAAGCTCTCCGGTTACAACCTGACGATGCAGGGCAATAGCGGTCGAAGCAATGTACTTGTAACGCCCGTATTTGCTTGAGCTTTTCGGAGGTCGCCGTCCGTTCAATGAAGCTCTGACAATCCAAAGACAAGCCGCTGCTTTCGGATTTTGCTTATGCAGATCGAAAACGGCCTCTTTAGGCCAGACTCTATCCAGCGACTCTGTAGCCAGCCGTTCTTCAATCTCATCCTGAGATGCAGTGAGAAATTGGTAAGGGTCGCCTTTTTTGTGAACCGATCTTCCTTTTCTCGTGTTGTTGAGGTCTTCTCCGAAGTCTTCCAGTTTTCGGCTGCCGTCTTTGTTAAATTGAAATTTCAAAATATCTGCATCCTTAAATGCAGCTGATGCAGCTATTTTCTCCGGTTTCTTAACTTGTTCGGTGGGAGGCGCGAAAAAATCAAATTCAAGCTGTTCGGGCAATAATCGGGCCATGCTATCTCTCCATTTCTTTCCGGTCGGGTTTACTGAGGTTTGAATCAATGGCGCGTTCCTCGGGCTTTAAAACAATTCCCCGGCGTTCTGCGTCCACAAAAACATCGGCGAGTTTTGCCCTGAAGATTTCTTTCATGCGCGGATGCTCTTTAAATTCAGGACGCGATACATGAGATTCATAAACTTGTTTAAAGGTTTCGGCATTTTCCGAGGAAAGTTCCGATAGCTTCTCATCGGTTTCTCTTCGCTGCTCTTCCTCCCGGACGGCCTCTTTATTGTCCAAACTGATTGCCATCTTCTCCTCCTGTTCTTATTGTTTTTCCCGGTCGCGGGCGGGCTGCTTGACCTGAATGATCGTTTGATTTCTGCTCGGGGCGTCCATTGAATATTCATTAAGGCCGACGGTAATACCTTTTTTCTGGGCCGCTACAAAGACACTGAGAAGTTGTTTTTCCAGCGCCTTTTGCAATCTAGGGTGCTTTTGAAGTTCTTCGGTCGCAACATAAACTTCAAACAGGACGTCGAATACCTTTCTGTTTTCCGGTGTTAAAACTGCTTTGGACTGGTTGCGCTCGGTCTCAATGGCCTTCCATCGCTCTTCGGCTTTTTCCCGGATGTCCCGCTCCAAAACATCTGCCATGCTGAGATCCTTCTCTTTTACCTGAAGTTTGATTTCTTTTTTCGGTTCTTCAAGCAGCCGCAGCGTTTGTTCTATCGGAGCAGTCACGCTTTCTCTCCAGAAAAGTTCATCCTCTTTAGCGCCTTGAAAAACTTTCTCCTGAGATAATTTCTCTGGAAGTTCTTCCAGAGCATCTTTAATGTCCTCCTTGTCGTCCACGTTTAATTGAGAAAGATCGAATACGCCGCTCCATGTTTTTGTTTGTTCGTTCCAGTTTCCGAATGATTTCACTGAATCTCCGGCTTCGTGGAGGTGAAACCTCAAGGAGCCGTAATAACACACCTCATTCCTGCGAAACTCCGGAGCACAGTAATATTTATCGTCTTCAATTTCTCCGTTTTTCCTATTGAGAAAGGCCCCGAACTTTGTTATCAGAGCCGAGTCCAGCAGATCAATTCTGCCCGAGTCTTCTTTCGGATCAAGCACAAAGGACGTCGGCGTTATCTGAGTCAAATAATCCATTTCCTCTTCATCAAGCGGGTTGGTCCATGGAATGTTGTCGTACTCGATATCAACGCCGAAAAGGGGTTTGACTTCCTTCCCGGACTTGCAGTCTTGTAGATACTCGGTACGCCATTGGCTCTGTCTGGCTTCGTCCAAATCGTGCTCAAGCGCATCAATCTTTTTGATCGTTTCCTTCTTTACCGCCAGTACCGTGATGCATTCTGTTTCTTTTTCTCCTCCGAAAGGTTTGCAAATTTGAGTTTCCAGCGGGTTCTCAAATCTCAGCACCTCATACTCGGCGAGAAATATTTCGGCAGCCTCGGCGTTAAGAGGCCGGATATCGGTGTTAGGGTCGATCAGCTGCTGCATGAGTCGCTTTTCAATAACGACCGGTACGGCATATTCGATTTTTTCTTCGTAGTTCATTTTGTTTAACCTTTAACGTTCGAGATCTTGGGATTTCTTCTCAGGCTCTTCCTTGTGCCGCAGATCGAGTCGGATACCTGCTTTTTCTGCTGCTTTGAATTTTTCTTCCAGCCTGTTTTTCAGAGCTTCCGACAGTTACGGATGCTCCTGAAATTCCCGGCTTTTTTTTGAAAAACTGCCGACAATCTTTTCAATGCTTTCTGCTGTTTCCAGTTCTTGCACTCGGTAATAGACCTCTTCGGCAAGCACTATCTCTCTCGGCTTAACCATCACTCCAATGCATTCAGCATTTTTACCGGTGACGGCACGTTTCGCGAATAAACGCTCTGAAGGATTAACGCCGATAAAGCTGTTTTGACGGATAAACTGATATGGCAGTTTTTCACCGTCTCTCAGAAGAAGCTCCGCTTCAGCAAGTTGAGCGACAATCCGTCTGTCAACCATGACCGTTTCCGCCCCGAGCGCTTTTAAGTTAAAGTCCATGAGACACCTCCGGGCAGAAGATGTTGAGGCTTGAGGCGGTTTTTACGGCAGAAAAGAGAAGTTTTTTAGAAAAGGGAAATGACAGGATGACCTGCGGGTCTTCCCGACAGGCATGAGGCCCGGCTGCATTAAAGAAGTTCATAACGCTTTAATCAAAAAATCTTGGCGGGACTTCTTGTGCAGACGTTTACGAACTGATCGTTAAACTTGATTTTGTTAATTATTTCACGTTTTTAGCGGACTTGTTGGAAGAATCGGTTTGCTGCTTAATCTCTGAAACGCACAAGGCCGACCCTTACGGAAATTGACGGGTGTCAAACGTATGGATAAAATACATACAAAGAAGTAAGTCTGCAACGAGTGTGCAGATTTGGTTATGAGGTGCTTGAGGGTGCTAAGAAGCCTTGAAGCACGGAGCCTTCGGGAAGGGTTCGGTGACGTTACCTCAACTTAGCTAGGCTGAAAGCCGAAATAAAACACCATCAAGGCCCGCACTGTGCGGGTCTTATTTTTAGCGCGATTATGGACCCGCTTTGTCAAATTGCAAATAGTTTTCTGCACCTGACTCGTTTTTCTTACAGATTTGTATTAGGAAAGAAGGGGCGCAAAGTGGACATAGATCTTCGCTTCGACCGTGGACATTTTCACCATCTTGCCGGATTCCAGTACCTTCGGGATATTGACTTCATCAGAACAGCAGAAAGAGAGGCTGTGTTTCTTGCAGTTCTGGAAGAAAGAATAACAATGGCTTTGTTGGAAAAGAGTCCGAATTTTCAAAAGATCTCGCCTCGACTGACCGTTCTTAATAATTTGGAAAATTACTTGGATAGTGATCAATTGATATTTCGCTACCTTGAAGAAAAAAGCTTTTCAAAAATCAAAGCCGACTATCTTCTGGAGAATCATCTTAACGACTCCGTGTCTTACCTCTTTATTGCAAAAAACAATAATTGCTTTGTGGGGATCTCTCTGTTTGAGAAAGGTGCTCAGAATTATTCAAAAGGAATGCCCAAGTACACAATCCTTGAAAAAGAGAAAATCGAGCTGAAATATAACGAGGATTAACGCCGCCTCATCTATACATATTGAGAAAACGGTCCACGGATTGCCGTCCGGAGCCGTCTTAGAAGTTGGGATCATGTTTTGATTTACTGTTTACGCCGAATAAAAATTTTTTCGTGCGAAAAATAAACATAATCAAAGTCGAGGAACTTTCCAACGTGCAATTTATTCATAATGAAAAAAACCACTGCGATTGCTAAGCAAACCTCTACCAAGCAGAGTAACCAAAAGTTTGGAATAAAAAGAGGCGGAACTTCAATATCAATTAACGAAACTATCCAAGCCACTAGTTTTAAAATCAACGAAATCGACCAAACTGCGGTAATTGCAATACAACAGGATAAAAACTACTTTTTAGTAATTTGATCTTTAGAAATCTTTTGAATATTTTCCATAATGCGCGAAACTGAGTTGGTTACCTCCCTTTCATTCAAGCTGCTTGGTTTTTTGCTCGGTTTTCCTATAAGTGCAATTTTTGCAACATAAGAGCCGCCGAAGAGATTCTCATCAAAATGCATCTCCAAAGCGGCATTAGCTCCAACCTCATCTCTAAGGAAGTGAGCTAACCTGAGCTTTGCTTCGGCAGGATCATTCGTTTGGGACCTGACGATGATGTCGTATGGAAATATCTCTAAGACAATAAAACCATCGGTAACGTCGTTCTCAAAAATAAATACTTTTTTGGGGATTGTGTAGTTGGTGTCTGTCATTTTGATTTTGTGATAAAGACCCGAGTGCGTTAGTCCCCGGGCCTGTGTTTGAGTTTTTATCGGCTTATGGGCTTCAGCTGATAAACCTTGGAAAAGTCCACGTCTCTTGCAACAAAGATGCCGACACGTTCGCCCTGATTCTTGGTGAGCGTCGGGGGAATGTTGCCTGACTGACGCATAGCTTCCTGAATGATTTGATTCATTCCGTCTTCACTGTTCTGGTAGTAATTAACGCCGCCATTGTTTTCCGTTTGTTTGGTCATCGCGAAGTCAAAACCGTCCTGAATCAAAGTAAAGAGCAGTGCGTTACCGAAGCGAGCCCACCAATGGAAGTCAATTTCTCCGGCCATACCCGAGCCGCCAAGCGCATCGGTTGCCGGACTGTCGATATTGACACGCACGCCTTTAGGCGTCTGAATTTGCGTCCATAGAACGAAAATTCGGTTCAATCCGTTTTCAACGGCACCTTTGTATTCTCCGATAGCTTTTGAACCGCGCTCAATCAGGAGCACCCGACCGTTTGCGCTGTAAACGTCACGGGGGATGACGCACGAAGTCATGCCGGGAACCGTCGTATCAAGCTTGGTTTCCAAAACACAGTCTATGAACGTACCTTTAGGAAGAAGCAGATTTCTGTCCGGCATCATGACGGCACTGGTCGGAGGAGTTGAAACGCTTGAGAGCAGTCCGCCTAATTTTCCGCCGGAAGATCGCCCGGAACCGGAGTCGTAGCCCTCTTCACGGAGAGTGGCTGCAAATCCCTTTCCCTCATTTTCCTCCGCTCCCTGTAGAGCTCCTCCCTCGGCCATCATGGGAGCCATGTTTCTCTTTTCTGCGAGCGTCGGTTCAGGTTTTTCTTTGGTGCTGTTGACCATCGGACTGCTTGCAGCTTGCTGCGTCTGTATTGCCGGAGGCTCCTGAATCAGCCCAGCCTCTTTTTCCGGTTTCGGCTCAGCCGGTTCCTTTATCACCACGGGTGCGGGCGGCGCCTCCGGCGGCTGAATCTGCGAGAGAGGAGGAAGCGTGAGCGTGCGTCCGGAAAGCATCGGAGTTGCCTGCTCCTGCTGCTTAAGCTGCGCGTTTCTCGAAGAATGCTTCTGATAGAAACCGAAGGCAATGCAAATCAGCATGAGCACGACTAACGCTGCCATCAAAGCCAAGTTTCTGTTTTTTGCCGGGGATGATTTTTTCCCGGCAACGCTCGGGATTCCGATTTCAGCAGGATTGGGTTGAGAACCGGAAATCTGCGGTGTTGTGTTTTCATTCATTTAGTTCACCTCTTTGACGAGTTCTCGTTTCAGTCCGGGCACCGACACACCCGAGTCGTTCGGAGCTCCGCCGCCGCTGTAGGTTTCGTTGTAAATGCCGACGACAGCTTGTCCGGCTCGAAGTCTCAGTTCTCTGTAAACGCCGTGAACAACGAGCCAGTCGCCTTTGATGTGAGAGTTAAGCAGTGTTTCCTCTTCGTTCTCAGAGACTCTGTACACAGCCGGAAAGTCGGTGTGCCGGTCAAACTTCAGGTACGTGAACCTTCCGTTGTCAAACACTTCCAAAGGAGCGATTTCTTTTGAAAGAGGAGAGGAGCCGAAATTTTCGCTGTAAAACTTATTAACTTCGGATCGGTTCTCGGAATCGGTCTTATCGGAGATCTCTTTATCCGATTGATTAAGCAGCGAGTCAACGGTCTTCTTGTTCGCATTTTCCTGAGCTTTGACTGCTTCTTCCAGCGGATACCGGAAGGTCAGGCTGTAGGTTGCCTTGGCTCTGGAACCGGGATGCACATCAAAGAGATACGTATGTTTATCCGTCACAATCACAAGATTGGTCGCTCCGTCGAAATCTTTAGGTTTAAGAAAGAAATTATTGCCTCGGGCTTGAAACTCCCAAGCGGTTGAATACCCGGAACCGAAATCGCGAATCTTTTCTCCGGGAGAAAATGTGATGGTTGTAATCAGCCCGTTTGCGGCCCGGATCGGATAAACCTGTCCGGGTTTGTAGTCTGTGTACATCACTCGTGCGTCATATTGACTTGCTGTCGGACGCTCTAAAGCATTAACTGAGAGCCCGCAGCAGAGGAAAGATGCAGCCAGCAAAAGACAGCAAAGACTTTTTCTCATGGCGCGGCTCCCTCAATGATCGGGTCAACTCGGTAGCTTGTGACCGTGAAACCAAATGGGTTTACAAGCCTCTGTGCCTCTTCCATCGAATAATTCGGGTTGTATTCATATCCGATGGTTGCACGCCAAGAGTTTCTTGCTTCTTCATTGTTGCTGTACGTATCAACAAGGCGTTTGGTAAATCGGACGGTTGCGATTCCGTTTCCGTTGGGAACGACGGACTCAACATTGCAGATGATCTTCTTTTTGTCTTTAAGAAGGTTCTGAAGGGATTTCTTATTGTCCCGCCCGTACTGGTGGTCATAGGGATTGAATACTTCAGGAACGCTCATCAGGCGGACTCGCGCATGGTCGTTTTCCAGCGTGCGGTAGTCGTAGCTTTCATGGCTCTGCGTGTAAAGGTTGAGCCAATACTTATCCATCATCTCATCGACCGGGATATTTTGGGGATCTCGGATGTCGATCACCCGGGTCGTTCCGTTGCTTTTATCCAGCTCGACGATAAAAGGATAAGCTTCCTTTTTCACTGCGATCACGATACATATGATGCTTACCAGCACTAATAGGCAGCCCATGATCTTGGCGGCTGTCCAACCGGCTTTGGCCTGTTTTTCCTTCAGCGCCATACGCTCAACAGTCCAATCCAGAGCTTCGTGATAGGGATAAGCCGGTTTGTTCACGGTTTCTTTGGCTGCTGAAGGAGCGGCTTCTGCTTGGGGCGTTGGTTTCTTTTTCTTGAAAAACATATTGTTTCCTATCTGTATAATATTCGTTATCTAAAAATTATCTTTTAGGAGAAAGATATGGCTTCTTTGACATTACGAAGAGTCGGGGGATCGGTAGTAGCCACATTTCCCAAGGCTTTACTTGAACTTTTGAACGCAACAGAAGGCGACACCGTTGAATATACGTTTGACGACGGCAAGCTGATTATTGAGTCCAAACAAAAGAAACGCAGAAAACTTCCGAAATATGATCTCAGCCAACTCCTCGAGGAGCACAAACAGATCATGCCCTTGCTGGAAGAAGAGTATGAAATTTGGGGAAAAGATAAACGTAAGGGCACCGAATTATTATGAAAAAGGTACTTCAACAAGGTGACATCATACGTATTGCTTTCGATCCCTCGCTGGGACAGGAACAGCAAGGCGTTCGTCCAGCGCTTATAGTCAGCGTTCAGCCAGTGAACGCTCTTTCTAACCGCGTTATTGTTGCGGCTATCAGTAACGGTGCGGGTTTTAATCGAAAGTACGGTCTCGTCGTTCCTCTCATTGGAACGGGACTGCAAACGACCGGTGTCATTATTTGTGATCAGCTTCGCACGATGGACGTCCGAGCAAGGGAAGCGACTTTCATTGAGACCGCTCCTCAGTATGTTGTTGATGAAGTTTTGGGCAAGCTTGCAGCCATTCTCGGAATAGAGGAGTAAGGTTTTCATTGCTCCGTCTCCTCATATCCGAAACTGAAATTCCGTGTAACTCGGTCTTTTCCAAAGTTGAGTTTCGCTTCTTCTTTTTTCTGCATTGCTTCCTTTTGTCTTTGCTGTGCAAATTCCGTTACCGGGACGCGAATGCCGGAAGGTGTCGGAGGTTTTGTGGCGCCGCAGCCGGTTAAAAAAATCGGGACAAGGCAAGCCAAGCAGAGCAATTTGAAATTGAATCTAGTCTGTTTTCTCATTTGGATATTCCTAACATAGCAACTTTGCTATAATTCACCTTACAGGCAACAGGGACATTTGGATTTTGACTATGGCTAAAGACCCATCCATTAAGGGTGAGATCAAAAGATTTTCGATAGAGTTTTATTCGGAAAAGGTTCTTGCAGAGCTCCTTGAGTTTCCCGTCTCCATTCGAGCCAGATGTTTCCTGCTTCTTGATCGGATGAAAGAAGACGGACCAAACTTGGGCTTTCCGTACACTCGCAAGATTGTCGGAACCGAGGCCATTTTTGAAGTTAGAGGAAAAGCAAAAGAAGGAATCGGCAGAGTACTTTATTGCACGGTTATCGGCAGCAAAATCATCGTCCTTCATGCCTTTGTCAAGAAAACCCAAAAGACACCGAAAAAAGATATTGATCTTGCGGTTTCCAGATTTAAGGAGTTGAAAAATGAGAACCTTAGTTAAGTTTGATGACGTGTTACAAGAACAATTAAAAAATCCCGAATTCAAAAAATGCTTTGATGAGGCCGGTGCCGAATATGCAACGTTTAAAAATGCTATGGAGGCTCGCAAAGAAGCTGGCTTAACACAAGAAGACATTGCAGAAAGGATGGGTACTACCCAATCTTCTGTTGCTCGTTTGGAGATGAAGCTGAGTAAAGGCATCCTTCCTTCCCATGCTTCATTAGTGAAATACGCAAGTGCGCTTGGCAAACGCGTTGTGATTACCTTTGTTTGATTCTGAATTAACACGTTGTTATCCCTCTGATTTTCTGTTTTTTAAGATTTCATCGGCGATCCGTTCGTTTTGTCGGCTTTGAGCCTCGTTCACTTGTTCCGAAGACCCTGAACTCTGAGACGACTGAGGAATGTTTTGTTCAGGGGTCGGAGTATTGAATTGAGCTCTTGGGTCAAACTGCGAATGATCCGTTGAGAAATCAAACGCCGGATCTGCTGCGCCGGAATTGCCGGACGCTGCTGAAGTGGACGCACCTGAAGCCGCTCCAAAAGAACCGGTGCTTTGCGGGGCCGCACCTTGAGCGGGCACAGAACCGACTGCTGCCGTCGTTCCTGAAGGAGATATCGACGGTGCAACGGAAGACGGTTGTGCTCCGTATGCAGCACCGAGCGCCGCAGCATTGGCTGCCGCCACCTTTTCCTGCTGTGGCGTCTGGTTCATGTTTGGCGGGCCGGTAAATGCAGGGGCAGGAGCGCTTGAAGAACCGGATTGCGAGCCCGAGCTGTTTCCTCCTGACGGACCGGAAGAACCGTCGGAACCAGCGTTTGTCGGAGTTCTTAATTTGTCCGGGTCGGTGAAGAACTGTCTGACTGCGCCTGCCGCGTAACCGGCAGTCGCTGCTGCAAATGAACCGGGATTGGTAAGGCCGCCGCTGCCAAGGAGGTGCTGGGCTTGAGACTTCAGAGCATCCCGGTTTTCTTTAGCGTAATCGGTATCTTGAGCATTGGCGCGTCCGTACATACCGCCCGCGTACCCCAGCATGGCGCCGCCCGTGACGGCTGCCATTGTCCTTCCGAAACTTTGCAGCATACCTGCCACCGAGGCAGCCTGAAGCGCAACACCTCCGGTAAGACCGGCGGCAAAAGAGGGAATGGATTTCACAACGGTCGCTATGGCGAGAACGACAACGGCAAAAACGCCAAGGTTTACAAGCAAGACACCGTAATCTTTTCCACCCTCAGCTGCCGAGGCAAAATCTGAAACTTGTTGAACACGTTCTAGAAATATTCCGTTAATTAACATGAGGGTTCCAGCCACCGCAACCAGCGTAAATGCCCAGCAAACCACGGCCCTGAGCCATCCGTCGAACCACGTCCGAGTCACAGTGAACATCAATGTGCAAATAAACAGCGGCCCGAAGGCTAATCCCATCACTAGAAAAATTTCGTAGAGCAGCAGGTAGCCGACGGCAAGGAACATGAAGTAGATGCAGACAGCCAGCATGAGAACCATCAATAAAATAATGAAGAGGCTTGTGGCTATGCTTTCACCGATAGACCAAACGCTCCAAGAGCTGTTCGACCAAATGTTGTAAATAGCCTGAAACCCGCTCATAAAAGTTTCCCACGTTTGATCTGCGGCACCCCATGCATTACTGATGCCACCTCCGGTCGTGGCGTGGGATATTGCATTCAAAAGCAGATTTTCGATGCCATAGACCGCCGGGATAACATAAGTTACGAAATTTGCGGCGTTCAGTCCGAAAAAAGCGACCAATACAATCTTTACGCATTGTGTGATCAAGTCGGGTATCGCGCCTTCCGCCCGGCCTGTCGTGATCTGATAGGCCCGGGCAAAAAAGTAAATCATGATGCCGGTGTAAATAATCGGACTGATGCTCGAGATGATCTCGCCTGAAACGGAACTGGCAAAACCAGCCATCGTGCTTCTGACCTCATTGCCGAACGCTTCAAAAGTACCCGCCATAGGATTCTCCTTTTAGTTCTTCGGCGGACGAATGGCCCGTTGAATATCCGCTTGCGTCATTCTTGGAAACATCTTTTGATGCGCTTCTCTTTCAGCTTGTTGACGTACCAGCTCGTTTTGCTTATCCATCTGAGCCTGTTGGAACTGTGCAGCCAATTGAGACGATTGCAGCGCAACCTGTTCAGCCTGAATGCGGGCGGAAAGATCGGCAATGGATTTGGCATCCGTTGCAGTGTTGATTCGACTCATCAGTGATTCAATGTTTTGAAGGCGCTGATTGGCAGTATTGGCTGCTTCTTCCAAAACTGCCTGTTGCTCCGCTTCAAATTCTCGTGCCTTAAGACAATTTTGCTTGACTTCACCGTCAAGATTGCTGCACGCGTCTCCGAGCTTTAGCCGGTTAAAAATATCCCGGCCCAAACTGCTGAGTGACGAGGTGCCGTTCATAATTCCGTTCAACCGACTGCGGGCGGAGGTCGGTATCAGACTTCTCAGGTTCAGGTTGTAATCCACCAGTCCCAATCCGCGAGTTCCGGTGAAGTTTTGCAGCGTGTTGACCGCTGTGTTGTACTGCTGAACCATGTTCGAGTACATCTGCTGCATCTGCGTGAGCTGCTGCACCATCTGGGCAATCGCAGCCGCATCCACGGTAGGAATGCCGGATGCTAAAGCGGAAGTACCGAAATACATACCGGCGGACAGAGCGATTGCTAAAACGATTTTTTTATATTTCATAATCATCTACCATTGGATTTTTGAAATTGAAGAAGGAGAACCCATGTACTCCGTGAGAGCTGGTAACGGCCGCATTTATCCTCTGGAAAGGGAAACGATTGTTGATCTTTTGACGAACACCCTTAAAAAAGACTGTTACGTTAAAAAAGAGAATCGAACGGTATACAGATTGTGGTGCCCTAGCTGTGGGTTGCCAGTCAGAATCAGCAATGTTTTCTCGGATAATCGACCATATGCAAGTCATTGGAATGACGGTTCTGAAGAAAGCAAGGATTTTGACTATCGGTTCAAGAAGTGCCCATTGGCAAAACCGACTAAATTTGATATTCGCGCTAGAGTTTCCGGCCAAACCCCGGAAATCAAAGAAATCTATGAGATTATTTATCGTTATTTCGACCGAATGATGGCCGCTCTTTCGAGAACAGCCGGAATATATATAAGCATTCCTTTTGCTCAACAACTTTTGGAAGATGCTTTGAAGAACAAGCAGCTTTACTATTTTTACCAAACAAAAGAAACATTGCCTTGGACTTTTGCCCTTGGTACGACCCGATACTATTTGGCTGGCAGAAGAGTTAGAACAGATGATGCAGGGAAAAAGTTTTTTGAAAAAATCAAAAAAATTTTTCCTGAAGCACAAATTAATACTGCCGAGAGAAGAAAACTTGAATTGGGACGTCGGGATATCCAATTCTGTTTTAACGCTCACTGGACTCAGAAAGTTGCGAATGGCATTGAGGAATATATTGGAATGGATATTTTCGATTCTCAAAACCATTCTCTCGGAGTCATTCCAATTTTGGTAGATCGAGCATTGTTTTCTAACTACCTGCATAAAGCTGACTGGATCGATAATGTTTCCCTGAAAAAAATTGCTGAAACTCATCTTTCTCCTCCCTCTGGGAAAGAAGCTCCCGACTGATAAAGAGCACCCAATAGGTCTTCGACCGTAAACCAGAATTTTTCGGCAGGGTGTTCTTCGGGATTAATTTGATTGGCAAAATAAAATCCCATCGGAATATCCGAGTCCGAGATAGGGATGATGTCGCTGATGCTTAGATCATCGGTTACGACTACAGACATCTTCGTTGGAAATAATTTGTTTAATTCCAAATACAACTTCTCGTCGTCTGAAATGAATCCGGCGACCACTGCTCTTTCCAAGATGATCAACACTTGTTTTGCAGCGGCATCAAGCTCTGCCTTTGAAAGATTCCTTAATCTGCTGGAAATGTGGGAGCCTATGCTTTTTTTCATGCCTCCTCCTTTTCGCTAGTCGGAAGAGGTTTGTCCCCGAAAAAATAAGGAATCCAAACTTCAGGGGCGTCCCCCACGAGAGAAAACAGTTTTTCTCCGAACTGGGTAGTTCCGGCAGTCCCGGAAAAAATCTTCAGAGCGCGTTTGAAATTTCCGAGATCAAGCCGAATCATCACGGACACAGGCCCCTGCTTAATCAGCATCAGACGGCTTTGTGTATCGAGGCCCTTGATGATCGAAAACTCGTCCTTTGTACACTTGAACCCTTCCGTGTAATCCTTTTCATTCGCATAGGGATTGGGCAGATAGATTTTTGTAGCGGTGTTGTCCACAAAAGCAGAACCTCTTTCACTTTTCAGAACATCCTCGGGTGACTGAGAGGCAAACACAAAAATACCGTTCTGCTTACGAATCGTCTTGAGCTTGTCGAACGCAAACTGAGCCGTAGCCGAGTCGGAGAGATACTTCCAGAACTCATCCATCACAATGATGGTTCGGCGCTTGTCCTTCATTACCTGAGTTTCAATCAGATAAAGGAGAATTTCCGTAATCGGGCCGCGGACATCCTCATTTTCCAAAAAGTCCGTACCGTCAATTCCGAAGTTGGGAAATTCATTGAGATCGAGCGTGTTGATTTCATTGTCAAAGGCCCATGCGAGAGGCCCCGTCTCAATCCACTTGGACAGGCGCATCGTAAGCGAGTTCTGCGCGTCTTCCACTCGGTCTCCGGTCTGAAGACTTTGCGGCAGCACTGCGAGTCTTCGGTACTTGGCGGGCATGGACATGACCGTTTCAACTGCTGTTGCGATCCGCTGCTCATCCAACGGAGTGATCTGAAGTCCGTCGCGTCCAATCAGCCGCCTTGTCCATCCGATCAAAAACTGGATGTTTTCTGCTGTAGGTTCCAACTGGAAGGGATTGATGCCTGACGGTTTTCCGTTTTCAATTGCTAAATATCCGCCGCCCATCGCTTTAATGGCAAGCTCGGCACCTTTGTCTTTATCAAATAAGATGACCGAGAGCTGATGGTCTTTATCGCGATACTTTTGCGCCGAGCACAAAAGGAAATTCAGCAATACCGTCTTGCCCGCGCCGGAGGCTCCGAGGATTGCCGTGTTTCCCAGCGGGACGTCTCCCAAAGAATCTTTTTCAGGATCTGTGTAGTGAAAATTAAAGTAATACGGCTGATCGCTCGGCATTTTCATTAACGCGACAGCTTCGCCCCAAGGGTTCCGGTCGCGTTTTCCACACGGGAAATTATGAAAACTGGCGAGATGAGCAAAATTCATACTTGAGATTTTTGCGACTCGAGGGCGGTCCTTTCTTCCGGGAAGCTGATGCAGATAAGATCTCTGGAACCCGCCTAATTGTCAAGTTCGTTTTGGCAAATCCTCTCACGGCCT
>OODM01000054.1_pt1 | contig 100571 bp, 92 predicted proteins | sample 1671471 | NCBI WGS metagenome assembly OODM01 (sample SAMN06348160, study PRJEB24527) | human gut metagenome | biome: human gut; feature: ankylosing spondylitis patient; material: feces | host: Homo sapiens | place: China | collected 2015-10 | reverse complement strand
GTACTAAATACAACGTAATAACGCATGATTTCTACGTCGTTCCTCCATTATCACTGTGGAGGATACCCCTTTATTGCGGAAAGGGGTGAACAGGGTGGCATTATGTCTGTTTGAGCACAACGAGAAAGCATATCATGCGGCAGTCCGGATGATGGAGCAGTACGGCAAGGCTGCCATTGTTCATCCGACCGGCACCGGAAAGAGCTATATTGCGTTCAAACTGATCGAGGACAACCCGGAGAAGGTCGTAATCTGGCTTTCTCCCAGTGAATATATCTTCAAGACCCAGCTGGAGAGCCTGAAAAGGAACGACCCGAATTTTCCGTTGGTAAACGTTCACTTTTACACCTACGCCAAACTGATGTGCTGCACGCAGACGCAGCTGGACGAAATTGCGGCGCAGAAGCCTGCCTATATTATACTCGATGAATTCCACCGTGCCGGTGCTGAATGTTGGGGCGAAAGCACGGTGGCTTTATTAAAGTTATGCCCGGATACAAAGCTTCTGGGGCTGACGGCAACAAACATCCGCTATCTGGATAATAACCGCGATATGGCCGAAGAACTTTTCGATAGCCGTGTTGCGAGCAACATGACCCTTGGCGAAGCAGTCGTCAGGGGGATTTTGCCTGCCCCGAAATATGTGACCACGGTTTATCAGTACCAGAAAGCCCTCGCAAAGTATCAGGCACGGGTGGACAACCTGCGGGCACCGGGCATTCAGGATGTGAATCAGAAATATCTGGACGCGCTCCGCCGGGCATTAGAGCAGGCAGACGGGTTGGACAGGGTCTTTGCCCATCATATCACGAATAAGTCCGGCAAGTACATCGTGTTCTGCGCCAACAAGGAGCACATGGACGAGATGGTGTCCCATGTGCCGGAGTGGTTCGCCGGGGTCAACCCGGACGTGGTGGTATACGAGGCTTACTCGGATGATCCGAATACGGACAAGGCGTTTGCGGACTTCAAGACGGATACGACCAACCGGCTGAAGTTGCTGTTCTGCATCGATATGCTCAACGAGGGCGTCCATGTGGAGGGTATTTCCGGTGTCATCCTGTTCCGACCTACCATTTCGCCCATCATCTACAAGCAGCAGATCGGACGCGCTCTAACTGCTGGAGATACCGCAGCCCCGCTAATTCTGGATGTAGTCAACAACTTCGAGGGCTTGACCAGCATTTCCGGTCTGCAAAGCGAGATGCAGGAAGCAGTCCATCGTCTGTATGCCAACGGCGAGGGCGATAAGATCGTGACCGAGCGGTTCGAGGTCATCGAGCAGGTGCACGATTGCCGGGTGCTATTCGAACAGCTGCAGGCAAGCCTTTCTTCCGGCTGGGAGCACTATTTCTCTGAGGCCAGCATCTACTATGCGGAACACGGCAACCTGAACGTCCCGAAACTGTATACGACGCCCGGTGGTCTGAGCCTTGGTGTGTGGCTGGTGACCCAGCGCCGGGTGCGCGAGGGACAAATTCAAGGAAATCTGACCGAGCAGCAGATCGCGCGGCTGGACAGCATTGGCATGGTCTGGGGCAATCGGAAGGAAATCGCGTGGCAGCACGGATTTGAGGTTGCCAAAAAATACCACGATACCTACGGAAACCTGATGGTGCCCGGCAAATACACCGACCCAGACGGTTACCCACTGGGACAGTGGATCATCAAGACCCGGCAGCAAAAGCTGAACGGTCGCTTGAAGGAAGAACGCATCGCGCAGCTTGATGAGATCGGTATGGTGTGGAACATTTTCGATGCCAAGTGGGAAAAGGCTTATGCATTGGCTGCAGCCTACTATGAGGAAAACGGCAACCTGAATATCCCACGTTCCTATGTGACAGCGGCTGGTGAACGGCTGGGGCAATGGGTCGCAAGCCAGCAATGGGCGTACCCGAAAGGAAAGCTGACAGACGAGCAGGTCGAGCGGCTGAACAGAATCGGAATGTACTGGGGCAACCGCAATGACCGCCAGTGGAACGAAGGGTATCAGGAAGCGAAGCGCTACTTTGATGCCCACGGCGACCTGAATATCCCGGCAGAATATGTGTCGCCGGGCGGTTACAACCTCGGAAATTGGGTCAAGCGGCAGAGGTACACCCGCCAGAATCCTGAAAAAAGCTGCGCTGTTCTGACAGAGGAACGGATTGCGAAGCTGGATGCCATCGGGATGCGGTGGGAGAAAGCGGATTCGAGACCGCGCCGGTTGGAGTTGGCACAAGGACCTCATAGGGAAAGCGAAAAACTGAATGTTTCAGCTAACCACAAAACGGGGGAAGATATCGGTTGTGTAGTTGATAGCGCGATCCAAAGCACTTGCTGCAATTTGGGTCGGAGAAGTTACGTGAGTCGTAAAAAGAAAATCTAAAGGAGTTATTGGAGAGGATTATGTCAAAGTTTCAGCATGATGTAATGTTGCGGATTGTAAAGATCTTGAATGTTCTGATGATCGAGCTGCCGTTTGCGGCCTGCTGGTTCTTGTACTACTCGCATCAGACCTATGCAAATCTGGCATGGGAGGGTCATTTTGCGATTTTAGGCCTGTTTTTTATCCTGTACATTGCACTCGGTAAAATCTACGATGCGTTCTGGATGTCGATGCAGCGGGTCTCGGAGCTGGTGTACGGCCAGATCCTTGGCGCGATGGCAACCGATGGCATCTTGTACATCGTGATCTGCCTGATGTCGGCAAAGATTTGCAACCTGTTGCCGGGTATCGCGGCAATTGTGGGACAGCTGGTGATGGCTGCGATCTGGGCATCTTGTGCACATAAATGGTACTACAAGACCTTCCCACCGCAGAAGACCGCTGTGGTCTACGATGTACGTCATGGTATGGAAAAGCTCATCAACGAGTACGGTCTGAGCCAGAAATACGATGTGCAGGTTACCCTGAGCGTGTCGGAGTGCTTGGCAGACCTGAGCATTCTGGACGGTATGGAGACTGTTTTTGTCAGTGGTGTTCACAGCCATGAACGAAACATTATCCTGAAGCACTGCGTAGGGAAGGGCATCAATATGTTCGTCATTCCCCGCGTTGGCGACGTTATCATGAGCGGCGCTTGGCCGATGCACATGTTCCATCTGCCGATGCTGCGCGTCGGTCGTTACATGGCAAGCCCGGAGTTCCTGTTCGTTAAGCGTGCAATGGACATTGTGATCTCGCTGGTGGCATTGATCATCTTGAGTCCGCTGTTCCTGATTACGGCCATTGCAGTCAAATCCGATGGTGGTCCCGCCTTCTATAAGCAGGTGCGTCTGACCAAGGACGGCAAGCAGTTTGAGATTTTGAAGTTCCGCTCTATGCGTGTGGACGCAGAAAAGGATGGCGTGGCACGTCTTTCCACCGGCGACAAGGATGACCGTATTACAAAGGTCGGTCACATTATCCGTGCCTGCCGTCTGGACGAGCTGCCGCAGCTGCTGAACATCCTAAAGGGTGATTTGTCTGTTGTGGGCCCTCGTCCGGAGCGCCCGGAGATCGCTGCCCAGTACTGCGAGGAGATGCCGGAGTTTGCGCTGCGCTTGCAGGCTAAGGCTGGTCTGACCGGCTATGCACAGGTGTACGGCAAATATAATACCACCCCCTACGATAAGCTGCAGATGGATCTGATGTACATTGCCCATCCCAGCTTGATTGAGGATTTGAAAATTATGCTGGCAACCGTGAAGATTCTGTTTATGCCGGAAAGCACTGAAGGTGTGGCAGAAGGTGCGACTACAGCCATGGGGCAGGAGACGAAGTGATGCAGAATTACAGCGTTTTAATGTCTGTTTATCACAAAGAAAAACCGGAATATTTGAGACAGGCAATCAAGAGCATTCAGGTGCAGACGGTTCCAACAAACGATTTTGTGTTGGTGTGCGATGGATCTCTGAATCCGGAGTTGGATGCCGTGATCGCAGCGAAGCAGCAGGAGATGGGCGACACCTTGAATGTTGTTCGGTTGGCGAAAAACGGTGGTCTCGGCAATGCTTTGAATGAGGGCATCAAGCACTGCAAGAATGAACTGGTCGCCCGAATGGATAGCGATGATATTGCTTATCCAGACCGCTGTGAGAAACAGATCAATGTGTTCAACACGCACCCGGAAGTGAGCATCTGCTCCGGTATCGTGGAGGAGTTTACTACTGATCTGCACACCGTCGATACAAGGCGTGTGCCGCCCGAGACAAATGCGGAAATCGTAGAGTTTGCAAAGAAGCGCAATCCGTTTAATCACCCCTGCGTGATGTATAAGAAATCCGCAGTCGAGGCAGTTGGCTCCTATCAGGATTTCTATCTTCTGGAGGATTATTACCTCTGGCTTCGAATGCTGATGGCAGGATATCAGGGCTATAACATTCAGGAGCCGCTGCTCCACATGAGAGCCGGTTCTGATATGTATAAACGACGTGCCGGTTGGAAATATGCCAAGACGCAGGCCAAGTTGTTCAAATTTATGAAACAGCAAGGCTTTATTGGAAATGGTCAGTACATTAAGAGTTGCGTGATCCGCAGCGGATCGGCGTTGGCTCCGAACTGGCTGCGGAAGTTTATGTTTGAGAAAGTGCTGAGGGATTGATGATGAAGGTTGCCTTTTTAATGCAGTGCCACAAGAATCCAGAACAAATAAATCTGTTGTTGGATGCGTTAAATCATCCGATGGCTGATGTGTTTGTTCATGTGGACAAGAAGTCGCAGGAGATAAAGGACAAAATAACCCAAAGAGAGGGAGTTTACATTCTTCCAGAGCAGCAATGCGTTGATGTGCAATGGGCGCAGTACAGTCAGGTCGAAGCCACATTGCAATTACTTAGTGCTGCTGTAAATAGGGGGGGTACAGCCACTATTTCCTAATCAGTGGTCAAGATTTTCCATTGAGGTCTATTGAAGAAATCGTGAAGTTTCTTAATGAGCATAAAAATGAGAATTTCATTGACTGCTCCTCGATAAAAAAGTTTGAGAAGAGAAATGATATCTTTTTCCCTAGAATGGTTGTAGGAAGAAGAAAATGGCAGAAGGTTTTGAAAAACGTTCTGGTATATGGCACAGGAGGATGGAGCCGTACCTTTTCCGTAATAAAAAGAGCAGCCCCAGGTAATGTTCAGTATTATTTTGGATCATCGTGGTGGTGCTTAAATGATGCTATGGTGCAATGGATTTATAACTTTTTAGATGAACATCCGGAATATATAAAACTGTTCAAACATTCCTTGTGCCCAGACGAATGTTTCTTTCAGACTTTAGTTATGAATTCACCGTTTGCAGGTAGTGTGAAGCCATACCTACATTACATCAAATGGGAAAAAGGTAAAAGTAGCCCTAGAACATTAACGACTATAGATTACGAAGAACTAAAAAAGACGGAGAAGATTATTGCAAGAAAGTTTGACATAGATGTTGACACGGAAATCATTGAAAGACTAAGGAAGAGGTAGTGTATGGAAAAAGCAGAGAACCGAAATCAGTTCGTGGATATCATGCGTGGCATAGCGATGCTTCTGGTTGTTCTGCAGCACACGATGAGTGGGTGTACGGTTGGCGCAGAGAATACATTTTTGTTTAATATTGCGTGGTCGTTGCAGATGCCGTTGTTTATTTTAATCAGCGGATATGTAACGAAATATAGCCGCCCAATCTCTGACAGCAAGGGGCTGTGGAAGTATGTAAAGCGCAGAACGGTTGCGTATATGCTGCCGTGGGCTGTATGGAGCTTTTTAGTTAGAGGCATCATCTTCGGACAGGATGGTTTCTTAAATGTTAAGCATCTCCTGTGGAATATGGATTCGGGCTATTGGTTCCTTGCAACGATTTGGACGATTAGCATGATTTTCGGCGTGGCGTCTTTCGTTGCAGAGCGGGCGAGCAAAGAAAATCTGCTGAAGAAACAGATTGTACTTCTGGGGTGCTACTTGGCAGGAATGGTTCTGCTGGTTGGAATTGGCGTGATTTTAGGACTTTCGTTCTTTGCAATCAAATTGACGCTCTATTATATGCCTTTCTACTATGCAGGATTTTTGTATGGTCAGTTTGATGATAGGATGAAGGAATCTGAGACTGGCAAAAAGATGATTGATAGCGTAGTTGCTATCTGTTTTGTAATGTGGCTGTTCGTCATTCTCAGATTTTCACTTTATGAGATGTCGGATGGCGGTGCTGCGATTATCTTGCGTGTGGCCACATCGCTGGCTGGGTGTATTGCTGTATGTGGACTCTGCAAGGGAATCTTCTCCGAAAAATCGGGGGGGGGACCCTTGCATGGGTCGGAGAGCACTCACTGGAAGTGTACCTCACTCACTATCTGCTACTCAGCTTAATCAAGCTGGACGAAGCACCAATTCTATACAGTCCGACAGGGCTGAGCATGGTTCTGGTCAACTATATGATTACGGTAGCACTTACTGTGATGGCAATAGTGATGATGAACCCAAATGCCGTGCTGAGCTTTGTATTAACCGGAAAGAAAAAGTAAGGGAGTTTTTCCTTTGGGCAGGAAAACAAAGCTTAGAAATTTACATGATGCACGGTCTGCTTCTCAATATCTTCAAAAGCAGTGCTGTAATCCAATTTAGCAGTATTGAAGGGTATTTACTGGCTGCCGGAAACTTTGCCCTGACAATAGGGCTATGTGCAGTGGTTATCCGCCTGCTCAATCAAAATGTTGTGCTCAATAAAGTATTAAATATTCGATAAATGGTCAAAGGAGAAACGATATGCATCCGAGAGTGCTGATCGTAGGAACAGTTCCATATAACACAAAATCAACGTCACGCGCTTTTGATGCGTACTTTCACTATTGGGAGAAAGAGAATCTTGCACAGATATTCTCCAATACAAAGAAGCCCTGCAAGGGACATTGCGAGACACTTTTTCAGATTACGGATCACCGTGTCTTGCAGCGGTGGATGGGAAAGAAAATCGATACCGGTGTAATCTATCACTATGATGAACTTGACACCGAGTGGAAAGACAATGATTTGGAACTCGGTGATGCAAAAGCAGAAGCTGCCTACAAGTTTGGTGGAAAGCATACGCCCCTTACGCATTTGCTCAGAGGAATCCTCTGGCGAAAGAGGTTTTGGTGCACAGAGAAGCTAAATAATTGGCTCGACAACTTCAAACCGGAATGTGTATTTCTGGCTTTTTCGGACGACTATTTTATTCCACAGATTGCAATGTATGCCGCCAAGAGATATAACGTGCCAATTGTCTCCTGCATTGGCGATGACTACTATTTCAATGTGGAAAAAACGCTTAATCCGATCTATCACCTTTATAAATCGACCTACAAAAAATTGATTGACAAGGTTCTGGCTTGGCCGGGTAGTGCAATTTACATCAGCGACAAGATTCGGGATAAGTATAATTCGGAATTTGGCTTGGATGGCGAAACGGTTTATTTGACTTCTACCGTTCAGCGCAAACCGTTCAGCGTGATTAACAAAGATTGCCCGGTTATTACTTACTTCGGAAATATCGGTATGGGACGCAACAACTCCCTGAACGATATTGGCTACGCCCTTGGGAAAATCAATCCGGAGTATATGCTGGAGGTTTATTCCAACGAAAAGGACGAGCAGGTCTATTCTGTATTCAAGGACAATCGAAATGTCAAATATATGGGCTCTGTGCCGTACACGCAGGTTCAAAAGCGCATGGCAGAAAGCGACATAACGGTTATTGTAGAGGGATTTGAGGAAAAGGACATCAACCTTTCACGGTATTCACTCTCTACAAAGGCGGCTGATGCGTTGGCCAGCGGTGCTTCCATTTTGACATATGGCTCGTTGGAAAGCGGCATTATTGAGTATATGCTGTCAACGGATGCGGCAATGGTTTGTACGGATAAAACCAAATTGGCGGATTCGATTGCACATCTGATTTCGGATCAGGAACTTCAAAGGAAATACTACGAACAGGCGATTGTGATGACAAGAGAACATCACAATCTGCAGGCAAGCTGCAAGACCTCGGAAGATGTGGTTGCAAAGGCAATTCGACATATGAAATAAGTGGCAGAGGATGCATGGTGATGGAGAACAAATTTTCAATTATTATTTCGACGTGCGATAAGTTTTCGGATTTGTGGGACGCACATATTTTGCTTCTGAATCAGAATTGGGCAGACCGAAACGTGGAGACGTTTTTAGTAACCGATAAACCCACTGATCGTACTTTTGAAAATGTAACAGTGGTGGCAGCAGGCGAAGGCACGGAAATAACGGAACGTCTGAGAGCAGTGATGTCGCTGATTAAGACAGAGTATGTTCTCTTTACCTTGGATGACTATTTCCTGACGGAAAGGATTTCGACTCAGGCGGTCAACGAAGATATTCAGATCATGGAAAAGCATCAGATTGATTATCTGCGTCTGTTTGTTATGACCATGAAGAGTCTGAGAAACAGAAAAGCTGAGGAATTGGAACCGGGTATTTTTCTGCTGGACAATCATGCAGGCGATTACATTGTCAGTCTGTATGCGGGCATCTGGCGTAAGGATTTCATGGAAAAGACACTGACAAAAACGCTGAATGCCTGGCAGTATGAGGTTGCGTTGACGAATATGGCACGACAGCTGAATGCCCGTTGCGCAGATAGCCGACGCGGGGAATTCCCTATTCTTGACGTGATTCGTAAGGGAAAGGTGCTGACGAAGGCACGCAAGTATTTCGATGGGAATCCTATTTATAAAGGTAACCGAGAGGATATGCGAGCCAAAGACGAATGGATGCTTGAATTCCGGACGTGGCTTCGTGAGTGGCTTCCGAAACCGCTGTTCAATCTCTCAAAGGCAATCATGAGGCGTAGAGGATATACATTTTTTAGCGATAATCAGTGAGGGGTACGAGGGATGCGTATTGTGCAGATTAACGGTGGGGCAAAAGGAAGCACCGGAAAAATCATGATGGGGATTGCCGAGGTAGCAAGAGCGCAGGGTCAAGAGGTAATGTGTGCGTCGCCTATTACCACAACGAACCGTAATGCTGGTGAGGATTGCGGCTATTATCGAATCGGAACATTTAATAGTCGTCGGTTAAATGTTGCGCTTGCCAGAATCACAGGATTCAATGGGTGCTTCGCATGGTTTGAGACATATAAACTTTTGAAGAAGATTGATGAATTCAAGCCCGATATTATTCATCTGCACAGCCTTCATAATTCATATATTAATTTGCCAATGCTATTTTCGTATATAAAGAAGCATGAAATTCCGGTTGTATGGACTCTGCATGATTGCTGGGCGTTCACTGGACAATGTCCACATTTTACAATGGCAAAATGTGATAAATGGAGAACAGGTTGTTTTAATTGCCCTCAGTATAAAGAATATCCAGAAGCATTGTATGATAATACAAAGCGAATGTGGAGGTCAAAGAAAAAATGGTTTACTGGGGTAAAAAACTTGACTGTTGTTACTCCGTCTAAATGGCTGGCGAATCTTGTGAATGAATCTTATTTAAATGAATATCCAGTAAAAGTTATTAACAATGGCATCGATTTGCATGTATTTAAGCCAACAGAAAACGAATATAGGAATAAGTGGGGCGTTAAAGAGGGACAGAAAGTTATTTTGGGAGTTTCATTTGGCTGGGGAGTAAAAAAAGGTCTGGATTGCTTTATAAGATTAGCATCTGAACTCGATGGAAATCTGTTCAAAATTGTTTTAGTTGGAACGGATGAAAAAATTGATAAGAAGTTGCCCGCTAGTATAATAACAATTCATAGAACGCAGAATCAGAATGAACTTGCAGGCATTTATACCGCAGCAGATGTTTTTGTGAATCCGACCAGAGAAGAAGTTTTAGGATTGGTGAATGTTGAAGCACAAGCATGCGGGACACCTGTGATTACATTTCGCACTGGTGGAAGCCCTGAGTGCATTGATGATAAAACAGGAATAGTTGTAGAAGCAAATGATATTGAGGCAACAGAGAAAGCAATAAAGGACATTTGCGAGAAAAAAAAGTGCAACGATGAGGAATATATTGTTGCATATTCAAAAAATTTTGATATGAAAAAAAGGTTTGCAGAATACATCGAATTGTACGCAAATGTTTTAGAGGAATAAAGAATGCTCTCAGAAAAAAAATTCACAAGCAGGATGATATATATACTTCTTTTCCTGTTTTCATTAAACGTATTCAATCAAAGCAGTTTGATCCTTGCGGCAGTATTTATACTTGTAGTGATTTTTGATAGGGGAAAGCTGTATATTCCGGCAAATGATAATGTGTTTGTTGTACTTGTATTTTTTGCGGTTGTCTTTTTTGTTTTTTCAGCGCAGAATGGTTTAAATGCAGGAATATCCGCAATTGGATGCCCTATGGCTTATTATATCGGGCTTCGAGTGCAGAATGAACGAATAGCATTGGCTCAGGCAGAAAAGCAGTTGAAATCGGTGACGACACTGTTGGTAGCAGGCATGACATGTCATGCTGTTGTGAATTTTTTGTATGAGTTGGTTCGTTTCGGCGGAATCAATTCTGGCGGAACACATTACGACTTCTTTAGTCTGGGAGCAAAAACATCAGCAACGGGTGCTGCAACATATTTAACACTTTTTGCAGGTGTGATTTTTTACCTGATTATGGAAAGCAATTCGGTTAAAAAATGGGCTGCGGGTATCTTGTTAATAGTGATTGCCTTCGCATATGACATGATATTAGGTGGAAGAACTTTTTTTGCATTGACAGGTGTTAGTTTTGTTTTGAGCATGATTGTGTATATCTGGGGACAAAAGGACGACAAGAAAAAGATGAAGGCAATTGGAAAACTAATTCTAATTGCTCTTGTTCTTGGTGCTGTAGCAATAGTAGTATACATTAGGTATCAAGATACAATAACAAGAATGTTTGAGTCGACATATCTGTTTCACAGAATATCATATGCGAATATAGCGCAGTCACAGGATTTGTTTTCCTTTTTTAAATCCAGCGATAGGGGAAACGTTCGGGATCAATATATTGCCTTAATGTTTGATTATCCATGGGGCGGAAGAAAGGTGCTAAGTAAAGTCGGATTTTACGCACATGAACTTTGGCTGGATGTCTTTGACTCGGCTGGGATAATTCCGTTTGTTCTTATATGGATTGTGACCATACAGATTACTTTTTCTAATCTTAAGTATATCCTAAATAAAAAGGTACCAATTGAAAATCGAGTGTTGATCACAGGGATAACGGCTACTGTAACAGTTCAATTCTTTTTTGAGCCTGTTCTTACCGGGTGTCGAGCGCTGTTGTTTTCTTATCTATTGATTTGTGGAATCATCCGAAGTCAGTTGTCACAATACTGAGGGGGAACATATGAAGATAACTTACGTTTCTAATTATATGAATCATCATCAGCTTCATTTCTCACAGGGGATTTTAAGTCAAGATGGTGTGGAGTATACATTTGTTGCCTTAGAAGCGATTTCGCAAGAGAGACTTGACATGGGATATGAGGATATGGATCACAAATACCCGTTTGTGCTTTGTGCTTACGATTCTGAGGAGAAAATGCATCAGGCCGAAAAACTAATTGATGATGCAGATGTAGCGATATACGGCTCATGCCCGGATAGTCTGATTGTGCGCCGCACGAGCAAAGGAAAACTGTGCTTTAAGTTTAGTGAGCGCTACTTTAAGGAGGGAACGGGGTTGTTGCAGATCCCGCACAATTTTGCGAGTGCGTGGAAGCATTTGAAACCGTTTGAAAAGGGACCGTTGTATTTCTGCTGTAGCAGTGCCTATACTGCTGCGGATTTGAATCGCTACACAAATTTTAAGGGAAGAACCTTTAAGTGGGGGTATTTCCCAGAGACCAAGAAATATGATGTCGCTGAATTGATGAAGCGAAAGCTATCGGTTACGTCAGCAGGATGGAAGCATCCTCAGGCTTCAATCCTATGGGCGGGCAGACTGATAGGATGGAAGCATCCGGATGCTTCCATCGAGTTGGCGGCATCTCTTAAGAAAAAAAGCTACTCCTTTAAAATAAGTATTATCGGCAATGGTGAGATGGAAGCACAGCTTCGTGAAATGATTCGGAGCAAAGGCGTAGAAGATTGCGTAGAAATGCTTGGCGCAATGTCTCCGGACGAAGTACGTGCTTATATGGAAAGAGCCGATGTGTTCCTGTTTACCAGTGATTTTAATGAGGGATGGGGAGCCGTTTTAAATGAATCGATGAACAGTGGATGTGCGGTTGTTGCAAGCCACGCAATTGGCTCAGTGCCTTTCTTAATCAAGGATGGCGTAAATGGTCTGATTTACGAAAACGGGAATCAAAAGCACTTTGAAAAACAGGTCTGTAGATTGTTGGACAATGACGCCTATAGAAGAAAGATGGGCGAGAATGCTTATGCCACGATTTCAGATACATGGAATGCACAGGTGGCATCCGGGCGATTTGTTGAATTAGCAAGGGAAATCATCAAAGGCAACACGGCGCAGACTTTGTTTGAAGACGGTCCCTGCAGCAGCGCAGAAATATTGGATAATGGATGGTATCATGCAAATGAATCTTAAAAGAATGCTGCATTTAAATGGTATCAAGAGAACGCTAAACCTGTTTTTGATTAACCATGTATTTGTCGGAACGAAACCGCTTGCGTGTAATATGAAACGAAAATTGCTCCGTGGAATCGGGTGTCCAGTCGGAGACGGGACGACAATAGTTGGCCCTATTGAATGCAAAGGTACCATTGCGATTGGAAAGAATTGTTGGATTGGTAAAAACTGTAAGGTCAATGGAAACGGTACAGTCCAAATTGGCGATAATTGTGATCTTGGTCCAGAGGTTACGTTTCAAACGGGCGGACACGCAATAGGCGACAGGAATCGTAGAGCTGGTCAGGGCGAGATTTATCACCAGGTGATTGGAAACGGAACATGGATTGGAGGCAGAAGTACGATTTGCAACAATTCAACTGTAGGTAATGGCTGTGTTGTAGCTGCTTGTGCGTGTGTGGTACATGATGTACCGGATAATACTTTGGTTGGTGGTGTTCCGGCAAAAGTCATTAGGAGTCTAGAAGTATGAAGATGCGAGATTTACTGAGCAGTAAGGTGACAAGAAATGCAAGCTGGATTATTGCCGGACGGGTATATCATATGCTGCTTGCGTTCTTTGTTGGGTTGCTTACGGCACGATACCTGGGACCAGGTAATTTCGGACTGATTAATTATGCTGCAACATACACATCTTTCTTTGCATCATTCTGTACGCTTGGAATCAATTCGGTTATCGTAAAGAATTTTGTGGATCATCCCAATGAGGAAGGCGAAACCGTTGGATCGGCGATTGTCCTTAGAACGGTTTCCAGTGTCTTATCGGTACTTATGATGGTGTGTATCACACTGATTGCTGATAAGGGAGAAACTACGACGCATATTGTGGTGTTTCTCTGCGGTATTGGTGTGATTTTCCAGGTGATGGACACCTTGGACTATTGGTTTCAATCAAAGCTTGAATCGAAATACTCTGCTTTTGCGACGGTAATATCCTATACGGTTGTTTCCGCCTATAAGGTGTGGCTGTTGGCAACAGGAAAAAGCGTAGAATGGTTTGCCATTTCGACTTCAATCGACTACATGGTGGTGGCTGTTGTCCTTCTTGTCATGTATAAAAAGCACAACGGACCACAATTTAGGTGTTCAGTACGCAAGGCAAAAGAATTATTCTTTAGCAGTTATCACTTCATTCTAGCTGGCTTGATGGTCTCGATTTACGGCAGCACTGATAAGTTCATGTTGAAGCAAATGCTGAATGAGTCGGAAGTGGGATTTTATTCAACGGCAGTTTCATTGTGCAATACATGGGTGTTTTTGTTGACTGCGATAATTGATTCCTTGTACCCGGTTATTTTGCAGTCTTTCGATAATAAGAAGCTGTTTGAACGCAAGAATAAGCAGCTTTATGCAATTGTGTTCTATGTGTCTGTGGGGGTTTCGCTTTTCTTTTCGCTCTTAGCATCTCCAATTGTGAGAATTTTGTATGGTGACGCATATGCCCCTGCTGCAGCTCCGCTGAGAATCATTACATGGTATACAGCATTTTCCTATCTGGGAGTAGCCAGAAATGCATGGGTTGTTTCTTACAGTAAGCAAAACTATCTCAAATATTTGTATATCGGAGCAGCAATAACGAATGTATTGCTGAATGCAATCATGATTCCCTTGTGGGGAGCGTCTGGTGCTGCGTTGGCATCGTTGCTGACACAAATAAGCACAATCCTTTTGTTTCCGGCCCTCATAAAAGACTTGCAGCCAAATGTCAAATTGATGATTGATGCAATTCTTTTGAAGGATGTTTTTTAATAAAAGATTAGGAGGAAAATTAAAATGTCTGCATTTGATAACGCAACCCTTATGATCACTGGTGGTACTGGTTCTTTCGGTTCTACCGTTCTGAAGCACTTCTTGGATTCTGACCTGAAGGAGATTCGTATCTTCTCTCGTGATGAAAAGAAGCAGGACGATATGCGCCACGAGCTTCAGGCCAAGCATCCGGAGAACGCCAAAAAGGTCAAGTTCTACATCGGTGATGTCCGCAATCCTCAGTCTATCCGTGACGCTATGCCTGGTGTTGATTACATCTTCCATGCTGCTGCTCTGAAGCAGGTTCCTTCCTGCGAGTTCTTCCCCATGCAGGCCGTCCAGACCAACATCATCGGTACTGATAATATGTTGCACGCCGCCATTGATGCCGGTGTCAAGCGTGTCGTCTGCCTGTCCACCGATAAAGCAGCCTACCCCATCAACGCTATGGGCATCTCCAAGGCCATGATGGAGCACGTCATCTACGCCAATGCCCGTGTGGCTGCTGAGCGTGGCGGCACCACCATCTGCTGCACCCGTTACGGCAACGTCATGTGCAGCCGTGGCTCTGTCATCCCTCTGTTCATCGACCAGATCAAGGCTGGCAATCCCATCACCATCACCGATCCCAACATGACCCGCTTCCTGATGAATCTGGATGAGGCTGTGGATCTGGTTATGTTCGCCTTCCAGCACGCCAATCCCGGCGACCTGTTCATCCAGAAGGCGGATGCCTCTACCATCGGCGATCTGGCTAAGGCTGTCCAGCAACTCTTCGGCGATACCGGCACGAACATCATCGGCACTCGCCACGGCGAGAAGCTGTTCGAGACCCTGATGACCCGTGAGGAACGTCTGCGCAGTGAGGATATGGGTCATTATTTCCGTGTTGCTGCTGATAACCGTGACCTAAACTACGACAAGTTCGTGGTCAAGGGCGAGGTACATACCATGGCGGACGAGTCCTACACCAGCCACAACACCGAGCGTCTGGATGTGGAAGGTACTGTTAAGAAAATCCTGACAACCGAGTATGTCCAGAATGAGCTGAAGGGCATCCCGAATGTCTAAAGAAAAGTTGCTGCTGGTTGGAGCCGGTGGCTTTGGCCGCATGGTGGCTGAACAAGCGATGATAGAATATGACTGTGCCTTTGTAGACGATGGGCAACCTGTGGGCACTGACATCTGTGGCATTCCGGTGGTTGGCAGTCTTGCTGATTTGCCGGAGCTGCGGAAGGAGTACGGCTTGCTGGTGGTGGGTATCGGCAACAATCGGTTCCGGGCACAGGTGTATGAGAAGGCGAAAGCCCTTGGCTTTGCTTTTCCCAATATCGTTGCGCCTAGCGCCTACATCAGTCCATACGCAAAGCTGGGCTGTGGCTGCGTGGTGCTGCAAAATGCCTGTGTCCAGAATGGTGCGTCCGTTGGCAACGGTGTTCTGCTGAATGCCGGAACGGAAGTCCACTGTAATGCAGCGGTTGGGGATTACGCCTTGATCTATACTAACAGTGTGATTCGCACCGGTGCCACTGTGGGCAGCTTTGCCCGCATTGGAAGCAACTGCACCACCTGTAACAATGCAGCCGTGCCGGATGGCGCAGATATTCCGGACTGCACCGCAGTACATTAAGAGGTGAGAGAATGAACATTCTAGTCACAGGTGCCAAGGGCATGGTGGGAACCGCCCTGTGCAACAACCTGAAAAACATCCGGGACGGCAAGAACAAGACCCGCCCGGCATTGAATATTGAAGAAATCTACGAATATGATTTGGATTCCACACTGGAAGAGCTGGACGAGTACTGCCAGAAGGCAGACTTTGTGTTCAATCTGGCAGGCGTGAATCGTCCGGAGAACCCGGAAGATTTCATGAAGGGCAACTTCGGTTTTGCTTCTGATCTGCTGAACTGCCTGAAAAAGCACAACAACAAGGCAACCATCATGCTGTCTTCCTCCATTCAGGCTGCCATGGCTGGACGCTTCGGAAACAGCGAGTACGGACGCAGCAAGAAGGCTGGCGAGGAACTGTTCTTCCAGTATGCTCAGGAGACTGGGGCTAAGGTTGCGGTTTACCGTTTCGTGAACCTGATGGGACACAGCCGCCCCAAGTACAACAGTGCCGTCAGTACCTTCTGCTGGGCAGTCGCCAATGACGAGCCATTCACTGTCAACGACCGCAGTACCGAGTTGGAACTGCTGTACATCGATGACCTGGTAGAAGGGATGTTCGACCTGCTGGAAGGCAAAGAACAGCACTGTGAGTTTGACGGTGTGGAGACTGTCCTGAAAGAAGATGGCCGCTATTGTTGTGTTCCTGTGACCCACAAGGTCACACTGGGCGAAATCGTTGACTTGCTGCAGGAGTTCAAGGCACAGCCCACTACACTTATGATGCCGAAAATGCCGGATGGCTCTTTTGCCAAGAAGCTGTACTCCCTGTACCTGACCTATCTGCCTACGGACAAATTTAAGTACGCCCTCAAAATGAACGTGGACAACCGTGGCTCCTTCACTGAACTGGTGCATACCGCCGACTGTGGACAGGTGAGCATCAACATCAGCCGTCCGGGCATCACCAAGGGGCAGCACTGGCACAACTCCAAGTGGGAGCTTTTCATTGTGGTCGCCGGTCACGGCTTGATTCAGGAACGGAATATCAACACCGGGGAAACGGTGGAGTTTGAGGTTTCCGGGGATAAAATCGAGGCTGTTCACATGATTCCCGGCTGGACCCACAACATCATCAACCTGAGTGAGACGGAGAATCTGGTGACGGTGATGACCTGCAATGAAATCTTTGACCCGAACCATCCGGACACCTTCTTCGAGCCGGTGTGAGAGAAGCTACTAGTTGACGTTAGGGAGATTTTTATGGAACACAATTTTAAATGGAAAAATGACGGGCGTACCAAGGTCATGATTGGTTGCGGCACCCGTCCGGAGATTATCCGACTGGCTGCGGTTATCAAGCGTTGCCGGGAATACTTTGACTGCTGCGTGGTCTACTACAATCAGAACTGGGACAGAAACCTTTCCACCGTGTTCTGGGAGGATTTCGAACTGAAGAACACCTTTGGGGAATATGGCCCGGACATTCTTGTGCCTGTGGTTGGCGAGAATCTGGGTGTGACCTGCGGTAACATTTTGGGGCGCAGCTATGAGCTTCTGTCCGAGTTGCAGCCGGAGGGCTATCTGGTGCTGGGCGATACCAACTCCTGCCTGTCTGCCATCTCTGCGAAGCGGCTGCACATCCCCCTGTTTCACATGGAGGCCGGCAACCGCTGCAAGGATGAGTGCCTGCCTGAGGAGACTAATCGCCGCATCGTGGATGTGATTTCTGACGTGAATATGTGCTATTCCGAGTTTGCCCGGAAGTATCTGGCGGACACCGGACTGCCCAAGGAACGCACCTACCAGACCGGCTCTCCCATGGCGGAAGTCCTGCACATGAATCTGAAGAAGATCCAGAAAAGCGATGTGCTGGAACGGCTGGGACTGGAAAAGGACAAGTATATTCTGCTGTCCGCCCATCGGGAGGAGAACATTGACTCTGAAAAGAACTTCCTGAGCCTGTTCACCGCCATCAATGCACTGGCAGAGAAGTACGATATGCCCATCCTGTATTCCTGCCATCCCCGCAGCAAGCACCGTCTGGAAAAAAGTGGCTTCCAGTTGGATCCTCGTGTTCGGGTCAACGAGCCGCTGGGCTTCAACGACTACAATAAGCTGCAAATGAACGCGCTGGCAATCGTCTCCGACTCCGGCACTCTGCCCGAGGAGAGCAGCTTCTATCTGTCCATCGGTCATCCCATCGCTGCTGTGTGTATCCGCACCAGCACGGAACGCCCCGAGGCACTGGAAGCCGGCGACTTCATTCTGGCTGGCATTACCACCCGGGAGCTGCTCAACGCCACCGATATGGCCATTGAGATGAAGCAGAAGGGTGTTCTGGGCAAACCCTGCCTCGATTATGTGGACGAGACCGTGTCCATGAAGGTGGTTCGAATCATTCAGGGTTATGTGAATGTAGTTAATAAGATCGTGTGGAGGAAGACCTGATGAACGGTGGTATTAATGATATTGCCACATGGAAGGAGCTTTCGGTTGAGGAACACAAGCAAAGAGCGCTTCATATATTATTGGAAGTAGCCTCCTTTTGTGATGAAAACGGAATTAAATATTATCTTGCTTATGGAACGTTGATTGGGGCGGTAAGACACAAAGGGTTTATACCGTGGGATGATGATGTCGACATTCAGATGCCAAGACCTGATTATGAGAAATTTGCAGCCCTTTTTAACAGCAGAAACCGAAGTGATAACATTGTAGCAATTATGCCGAATAGTCCTAATGCAAAACATACCTTTATGAAGGTGTGCGACTTGGATACAGTCAAGATAGAAAATGGCGTAAAGTGCAAACAGGGTGAAGAATTAGGAATTGACATTGACGTTTTTCCCATTGACGGACTTTATGAGGATGATCAAAGGTATTCTGCTGCGTATAATGCAAAGAAGAAACTGTATCATAAATATCAAGTAATTGGATTGCAATTATACACGGCTGATCTTCATTTTGATTTGAGGAGCGTTTTAAAGCTGATTAAGCGTGCCTCAACAATTGCATACGGAAAAGTTTGCAACACCTTTTTCAGAAGCTGGAAGAAGGAATGGCTACTCGAGCAAATGCATTTGAAAGAGACGGAGGTGAATTATGAATCCGCAAGAGTTGTTGGAAGCAATTGCTCTAAGGACGACATTTTTGATGATCGATATCCCAAAGAATGCTATGCATCACAGGTTCCGGTTGAATTTGAGGGCTATCTATTAAGTGCACCTGTAGGATATGATATGATTCTAACGAAGCAGTATGGTGACTACATGACTCCGCCTCCAACTTCAAAACAGATTGCACATCATGGAAATAAAGTGTATGCAAAAATAACAGAAGAACATTAAAGATAATTTGATAGAAGTGAAGCCATAACAGAGGGTTGTGGTTTCACGCTAGCACTGCGTTCACAAAAAGCGATGGAGGAGTGTACATGAATAAACAAGAAAGCGATATTCTGAACGCTCTGCTGCTTGAGCCGTTCATCAATCAGCGTGTTTTAGCGGAGGTTTCGGGTCATTCATTGGGAGTAGTAAACCGTTCCCTAAAGGAACTCATTAAGGCAGGGTATCTGAACGAAGCGATTTGCCCCACAGCAAAGGCTGTTGCGGAATACAAGAATAAGACTCCAAAACGTGCAATTATTCTGGCAGCCGGCTTTGGTATGCGGATGGTTCCCATCAATACAGAAATGCCCAAGGGCCTTCTGGAAGTCAACGGGGAGCCTTTGATTGAGCGAATCATCAAGCAGCTTCATGAAGTGGGAATTCAGGAAATCTATGTTGTTGTGGGTTTCATGAAGGAAAAATATGAATACCTGATGGATGAGTATGGCGTAGAACTGGTGGTTAACCCGGACTATGCCGCAAAGAACAATCTGCATTCTCTCAGATTGGTAAAAGAGCATCTGGAGAATGCATACATTGTCCCTTGTGACATCTGGTGTGACCGCAATCCGTTCCACCGCCATGAACTGTACTCTTGGTATATGGTCAGTGATCTTGTGGAAAATGAAAGTAATGTCCGTGTAAACCGCAAGATGGAGCTGGTAACTGTACCGGAAAACGCTGGCGGCAATGCGATGGTCGGTATTAGCTACCTTATAAAAGAGGACGCTGATACGGTGTCCTCTCGTATAGAGGAACTTTGCAAGAAACCACAGTATGATGGTTCGTTTTGGGAAGAAGCACTCTATAATAAGGATCGCATGATCGTTGCAGCTCGGGTGGTGCATTCGGCAGATGTTGTGGAAATCAATACCTACGAACAGCTTCGTGAGATCGACAGCGATTCCAACCAACTGAAAACGGATGCGATTCGTTTGATCTGCAAGGCGTTGTGCGCAAAACCGGAGGAAGTCACGGACATCACAGTCCTGAAAAAGGGAATGACCAACCGTTCCTTCCTGTTTACCTGTAAGGACAAAAAGTACATTATGCGCATTCCAGGAGAGGGCACAGACCAGCTTATCAACCGCCGTCAGGAAGCGGCAGTGTATCATGCCATCGCTGATAAAAACATCTGTGACGATATTGCCTATATTAACCCGGATAACGGCTATAAGATCACAGAATTTCTGGAGGGTGCCCGGGTATGCGACCCTACCGACTATGAGGATGTCAAGAAGTGCATGAGCCGTCTGCGTGATTTTCATGCATTGAAGTTGAAAGTGACGCATGAATTTGATATTTTCGGGCAGATGGAGTTCTACGAAACGCTGTGGGATGGCACGCCTTCTGTTTACAAGGACTATGAGAAAACCAAGGCGAATGTTTGGTCTTTGAAGCCTTATATTGATGCACACACGGGCGAAAAGATTTTGACGCATATTGACGCAGTACCGGATAACTTCCTGTTTGTCCAGAGAAATGGAAAAGAGGAAATTCGTCTGATCGACTGGGAGTATGCAGGTATGCAGGACCCTCATGTGGATATCGCAATGTTCTGTATTTACTCGCTTTACAATAAGCGTCAGGTGGATCGCTTGATTACGGCATATTTCACAGACGGTTGCGATGATGCGACACGGATCAAAATTTACTGCTATATCGCAGCCTGTGGCCTGTTATGGAGCAACTGGTGCGAGTATAAGCGGAATCTGGGTGTGGAATTTGGCGAGTATTCCCTGCGGCAGTATCGCTACGCAAAAGACTACTACAGAATCGTTCAGGATGAACTGAAGAAATCAGGGGAAAGTGGGGCACAGAAAAATGCCTAAAGTAGAAAGAGCCATTATTATGGCGGCAGGGTTGGGAAACCGGATGCACCCGGTCACGCTGACAACGCCGAAGCCGCTGGTCAAAGTAAATGGCAAGCGGATGATCGATACGGTAATTGAGGGGCTGCACAAAAATGGCATTTCGGAGATATACATCGTGGTGGGCTATCTGAAAGAACAGTTCGCTCCGCTGGTGACAGAGTATCCCGGCGTTCGACTGATTGAAAACCCCTACTTTGATACCTGCAACAACATCGCATCCCTGTATGTGGCAAGAGATCACATCGAAAATGCGATTATTTTGGATGGCGATCAAATTATCTATAACCCGGATATTCTGGCTCCGGAGTTTGAGCGTTCCGGCTACAACAGCGTATGGACGGACGAGGAAACGGACGAGTGGCTGCAAACTGTAGAAGATGGAATCGTGACCTCTTGTAGCCGTACCGGCGGCAAGGGTGGATGGCAGTTATATAGCATTTCTCGCTGGACAGCAGAGGACGGAAAAAGACTGAAGCACCATCTGGAAATCGAGTTTGAACAGAAGCAGAATCGTCAGATTTACTGGGATGATGTGGCACTGTTCTGCTATCCGGAAGAATATCAACTGGGAATCCGTCCGATGAATCAGGACGATATCATTGAGGTGGACAACTTCAGTGAACTGGTTGCTCTGGATTCCAGCTACAAAAAATACGAGAAGGGAAGCATAAATGAACAAAAATAGAGAGCGTGGGAAAATTGATTGGATGATAACGCTGCTCCCACTGACCATTATCATTGCCCTGTGCATTCTGTTCTTCTTTGCACCGGAACAGTCCAATGCCGTGCTGAGCCAGATCCGGTTCTTTTTCGGAGATACCTTTGGCACCTATTATCTGGTGATCGGACTGGGTATTTTCATCCTGTCACTGTACATTGCGTGTTCGAAGTACGGGGACATTGTTCTGGGTGAACCCAACGAAAAGCCTCAGTATTCCTTCTTTGCATGGGGCTCCATGATGTTTACTTGCGGTCTTGCTGCGGATATCCTGTTTTACTCTTTTTCGGAATGGGTGCTGTATGCAACCGACCCCCATCTGGCAGAGATGGGCAGCATTCAGGATTGGGCGGGGGTCTATCCCTTGTTCCATTGGAGCTTTATTCCGTGGGGCTTCTATCTGGTGCTGGCGGTAGCATTCGGCTTTATGCTGCACGTAAGAAAAAGAACCCGTCAGAAATACTCGGAAGCCTGCCGCCCGATTCTGGGCAAGCACACCGATGGCTGGGCAGGCCGCATCATTGACCTGCTGGCGGTGTTCGCTTTGCTGGCGGGCACGGCTACTACTTTCAGCGTGGCAACGCCGCTGATGGCGACCATTATTGGCGAATTGTTCCATGTTGCAGTCAGCCGCACGGTCATCAATATCATCATCCTGTTGATTACCTGCGCCGTGTACACCTACTCTTTGCTGCATGGCTTCAAGGGTATCAGCAAATTGGCCAATGTCTGCATCTATCTTTTCTTTGGGTTGCTTGCCTTTGTCCTCCTGTTTGGCGGCGAGACCCGGTATATTATCGAAACCGGTTTTTCCTCGCTGGGACGGATGATGCAGAATTTCATCGACCTTTCCACCTTTACCGACCCGCTGCGTACCTCCAACTTCCCCCAAAATTGGACCATTTATTACTGGGCCTACTGGATGGTTTGGTGTGTGGCAGCACCGTTCTTTATTGGCAGCATTTCCCGTGGCAGAACGGTACGCCAGACAATTTTGGGCGGCTATGTGTTTGGCGTGGGCTCTACACTGACCAGCTTCATTGTGCTGGGTAACTACTCCATGGGACTGCAAATGACTGACAAGGCGGATTTTATCGCGAAATATCTGGAAAACGGCGATATGTACGGCATGATCGTGGATATGATCAAAACTATGCCGGGTGCGCCGGTCGTTATGGTGGCTGTTCTGATTACGATGATCGCCTTCTACGCAACATCCTTTGATTCTATCGCACTGACGGCATCCTGCTACAGCTACCACACCCTCAAGGATGATGAACAGCCCAATAAGGGCATCCAGTTGATGTGGTGCATCCTGCTGATTCTGTTGCCCATTGCATTGCTGTTTGCGGAAAGCTCTATGAACAACCTGCAGTCGGTCAGCATCGTGGCGGCATTCCCGATTGGCGCAGTCATCGTGATGATTGCGGCGAGCTTTTTGAAGGATGCTAAAAAATATCAAGCAGAGCTGGAAATGTATCAAAACGAATAAATTGATAAGATAAGACAATGCAGCCATGCTCAAAGCATGGCTACGCCATCCAGATATGCTGCCTCTACGTGGCGGATGGCAGGCAACGAGGAAATATCTCGGCTAAAGCATATGTCTATTCGTTTATTCACCCTTTGAATGAGGAAATAAGTTAATATGGGAAAGTATTTTGGAACTGATGGCTTCCGTGGGGAAGCTGGAATCACGTTGACCGCTGACCACGCCTACAAGGTTGGCCGTTTTCTGGGCTGGTATTATAACGCTCTGCGTGAGCGTAACGGCAACAACGAGCCTGCCCGCATCGTCATCGGTAAGGACACTCGCCGCAGCTCCTATATGTTCGAGTATAGCTTGGTTGCTGGTCTGACTGCTTCCGGCGCAGACGCTTACCTGCTGCACGTCACGACCACCCCGTCTGTGGCGTACATTGCTCGTGTGGACGACTTCGACTGTGGCATCATGATTTCTGCCAGCCATAACCCCTACTACGATAACGGCATCAAGCTGATCGACTGCTATGGCGAGAAAATGCCCGAGGAAATCCTGTTGCTGGTAGAGGACTACATCGACGGAAAGCTCCATGTGTTCGACAAGGACTGGCCGGAGCTGCCCTTTGCTCACCGTGAGCACATTGGCTGCACTGTGGACTATGTTTCTGGTCGTAACCGCTACATGGGCTATCTGATCAGCCTCGGTATCTACTCCTTTAAGGGTGTCAAGGTCGGTCTGGACTGTGCCAACGGCTCCAGCTGGAACATTGCCAAGTCTGTGTTTGATGCTCTGGGAGCAGATACCTACGTCATCAATGCACAGCCCAACGGCACCAACATCAACAACAATGCGGGCTCCACCCACATTGAGGGTCTGCAGAAGTTCGTGGCAGAGAAGGGGCTGGACATCGGTTTTGCCTATGATGGCGATGCTGATCGTTGCCTGTGTGTGGATGAAAAGGGCAATGTCATCACTGGCGACCATATTCTGTACATCTACGGCTGCTACATGAAGGAGCGCGGCAAGCTGCTGACCAATACAGTCGTTACCACGGTCATGTCCAACTTTGGCCTGTATAAGGCTTTTGATGAGCAGGGCATCGGCTACGCAAAAACCGCTGTGGGCGACAAGTACGTCTATGAGTACATGGCGAAAAACGGCTGTCGTATCGGTGGTGAGCAGAGTGGACACATTATTTTCTCTAAGTATGCCAGCACCGGTGACGGCATCCTGACCAGTCTGAAGATGATGGAAGTCATGCTGGCCAAAAAGCTGCCCATGAGCAAGCTGGCTGAGCCCCTGAAGATTTACCCGCAGGTTTTGGAAAATGTCCGTGTGACCGATAAGAAGGCTGCGCAGAACGACCCGGCGGTGCAGGAGGCAGTCAGGGCTGTAGCTGAGGCATTGGGTGACACCGGCCGTATCCTTGTCCGTGAGTCCGGCACCGAGCCGCTTGTCCGCGTGATGGTGGAAGCCCTCGACCACGACACCTGCCAGAAGTATGTTTCTCAGGTCGTGGAGGTCATCAAGGCCAAGGGCTACGTTGTTTAAATGCAGTGCAGTACAGACTAATGTATATTTCACCTATGCCCTTGAAAACTTGGTTTCAAAGGGTTATATTTGAACCGTGGGAAATTTCTCACGGTTTTGCCGCTCGAAACTTTGCACACCTCTACGTGGTGAGCGGTAGGCAACACAGTATAGATGCTGTGGCTAGGATGCAGAGTAATAATATTGCTGCTTATTGCTTTACTTTGGACTTGGATGAGTTGCATGAAGGTCACGCTAAAAGGATTCGGATTTGTGAAAAGCATTGAAGTTGACGGAGGCGCGCTTATGAAAGCTGGAATTGTGACTTATGTGTTGGCTCAGATGGGGACATCTACAGGTGCGTATGGGGTTCGTAGCCGGACGACCGCATGAAGTAACATTCAAGAAAGAAGTGGGCGCTAATAAACAGATTGCACCTTGAGGGTAATTCCTCTGGGCCCCACCAAGGAAACAAGCATGCGGAAGCGTGTGGTAGATAAAAAAGAGGAGGCTGTAACAATGTCTATGTATGTTTTTGCTCCTGCAGGACCCCAAAATCTTCATAATGAGATGATGCGTATTGCTGTTGAATACATTGGATCACAGGACAGCGGCTTTGGCTCGTCGTGGGCAAAAGGTAAGCGGTATCTTAAAGGTAAGCTTGGGTGTAGCGGTACTGCAGTCAAGCGAGCATGTGTCATTAAGAATAAATATATAAATCATGACTTTGAGGAATATGGTGCAGGAGTATACTACTATCAGAAAGATGATTGTGCACGTATTGTTAAGGCTGTTTTAGAATATATCGTGAAACACAAGGACGATGATACTTTACCTCAAGTTTTCAGCGATTGCAATTTCGCTGACCTGCTCGAAAAAGCTTATGGACACAGAATTTCTCAAGCAGAATGGGTAAGAGATATGAATTATAAGAAGCAAGGCGATGCAGCGGAAAAAGTTTGCAAAAAATTGAATAGCTTGCGTTAATTTCTCATAGACTGCTTTGTAGGAAACGATATAGAGCGTTTCTCTGGAGGTTTGCTGGGTGAACAGAGTTAATTTTAGTGATTGGCAGGAAATGGCTCTAAAAAAGGATATTGAACAGATTAAGAAAAAACTGACTTCGCAGGAGCCGGTGCTCTTTTCTCTGTGCTGGGAACTAGTTTTAGCATTAGGGTCAATCATTGCGGATCACTTGTTTGATACAGAAAATGCGCCAGAGTGGATTTGGTTTACTGTAATCGCGTTGGCAGTTATACCAGCTGCTGTAATATTGGGAGTTGTGGTAGGTAAATGGATTTGTTCAATTGTATCGGTAAAAAAAGGCAAATTTAATGTTAAAGATTCTGTTGACATTTTTGACAATCAAATTTCCTATTGGGTTATGCTAAGTAATGCATATACTGATATGTTGTTAGAGGATATAAATGGAACGAATTCAGAAAAAGAGTTTCTGTACAGGGAGGGATGCTATTATAATAATAAATCAATGCAGGCTATCTATGCGATGAAATCAAATTTCGACAAGATTTTTAGCATGGATCCCCAGAAAGTGAAGGAAGACAGTCTTGTTGATATGGAGAGATTGTTCAACATTCTTAGAGTTATGAAAGAGCAGCAAGACCGTTTAGACGCAACTATTTCTGAAATTAGTAGCGAAGGTATCAAAAGACAGCGCGAACTAAACGAAAAGTATATGGATGACTTGATGAAATTTGTGAAAGATTTGAATGAATCGAACGAGAAGAGCAGAATAAAAACCTTTAAATGGGACGAAAACTAATTTATACGCCGTGTGGACTGAATTCCAGAAGTTCACACGGCATATTCTTGAGCACGATATATAGTTTGTGACGGAAATAAAAATGAGGTGAAATTTAGTGGATAATACACGCGCGCGCAAGCCCGGCGGTGGGCGGAAGCCATCAAAACCAGAGTACAGTGCAGCCAAGGACCTGGCACAGCAGATGAAAGCAGCTGCTGACCTTTATACGGACAAAATGAGCCTGCAAGCCATTGCAGACGCCCTGTCCCTCAACCCTATCAAGGTTCGGAAGCTGCTCATCACAGCAGGGGTCTATGAGTCGGACACGGCAAAGCTCGTCCAACAGACCTTTAATACCCTCAGAGAAACGCAGAGTTATTCTGCTGCCGTCACCTCCACAATGGCTGCCTTGCAGTTGTCCCGTCCCTCTGTGACCTCTTATCTGCCGTATGAGAAAGGCGTGTACTTCCCGGAGGAGACTGAAGCGGCGAATATCAGTGCCGGGGCAGAGCGGCAGCGTCACTACAGAGCTGTGGTTGCGCTGAGAAAGGACCCCTGCGAAGTGAATCTCTGGAAGTGTGTGGTGGCTTTTCGGGGATACAAGTTCAAGACGATGTCCGGCTTGCCCTTTACATATACGCTGAAGAAGGGCAGGGGAGATGAGTTCACCAAGGAGCTGTGGATCGACCGCAGAGAGGATAGCAAGAGCCTTGCTTGGAGTTCTGTGATGCTGGCGTATCACAATATCGGTAAAATCGGAGAGGTAGTGGACAGACCTAAGGCGCTGGGAGATATCCGGGGTGTGTCGTATATCTATGGGTTGTTCTACCGCTTTGGTCTGATCGACGTGCCAGACAAGGCTAAAGAGAAGATGGCGGAGCAATAAGAAAACGAGGCATATTTTGTTTTAAGATGGAATGTGATATAATAAAACTGGCGGTTTACCGTACTACATGAAAAGGGCAGGTGAATGTGCAAATGTACATCATTTGTCAAAATTCAACACTTTCATCAGCTATCGATGCAGTTGCTAAAGCAGTTAGCTTATTATGTTTGAAGCAAGAAAAGAACAGAATCAATAAGCGGATTCAGTCATTGCTTCATATTGCTGATGATCTGGCACCGGATTCTGTGGAGTATCAGTGCGTTTATGAAAGAATTCTCGAATTGGAAAGGATGCGAGAACTGATCAGACGCATTAGAAAGGCTAAGTGTGCACAGATTTATGCGCAGTTGCACATGCTATGGGTTAATAGAGCCAAAAAGGCCAGTCGCGCGACTGCGGGTTTGACTACTGATCCAATGAGCATCGCTATGCCCATTCCCCCCACGTTTGAGGCTACCTTGAGTAGTTTCGGACGTGGGAGGGATTTGGATGCCCTCGCATGCTGAAAAAAATCAAACAGAGATCAAAAACTACTATCGTATTATAGACCCGGAGGAAAGGCTGTCTGAGAATGAGAAGGCTGAAGAAGAACGCAAGGTGTTAGAGAATATGCCTGCTTGCTTTCCGGCAGCACTACGATATGTGATGACACGCTTCGGATTTACGCAAGAGGCTTTGGCCTTTGAATCAAAGGTGTCGGAGTCAACGATCGGTCGCTACAGAAATGGAAAGGTTGAAAGTTTTTCTGAGAAAAACGTGGTTGCACTATGCGTTGCTATGCACCTTCCTCCATGGCTTTCGTTTGCGCTCATAGCAAAAGCGGGTTTTAGCTTGGCTGCGACCAAAGAACAGCTAGCACATTTGATGATTCTTAACTGTATGTATATGAGGTCAATTGATGAGGTGAACGAGTACTTAAGGGAAAGAGGAAATGCTTCACTGTCCCGAGAGACGGCACAGGATTGTCGAGCTTCTTGAGATTCTGAACCTAAAATGATGAGCCGTGTGTTTAACTCCCTGCCGGAGAAGGATACACGGCTCATTTGCACTGTTTGAGGACAAGGACAAGAAGAGCCAGATGCGAATCTGCACACTTGGCTTATCGGGAGACCGTGTGAGCCAGTTTAAAACTGAATTGCTGCCTGTTTGGTGCTGCTCAGAACGCGTAGTAAGCCGGGGTGGACTTCAAAAAATCTGAAATTATTTCGGATTTTAGGAGTCTATTCCGGCTTTTTTGCGTTTATAGGGGTGCACAAGTGAACTTGCACAAAAATGGGAGGTCGACTTTGGGACTCTGTCCAAAGATGTCGAAAAGGTATTTACGCTGGATAATTTTGGTGCTATAATCACCATGGGATTTGAGCCCAAAGGAGGCTTTGACCCATCATTTCGATTCCATAGTGTAAATGCAATACAACATAATTGAACAGAAAGGAAAGCCGAAAATGCGAGCGTCAATACTCTGAATTGAAACAGTAATAATATAAGCAGTCTGTGGGTTTCAGCGAAAAGATATATGCGATTGGTAAAAGCTGAAACGGATCTCTGAATTTAAGGTATACGGATCCAAAATACATAATTAGAAAAGCAATAGTAACGGGATTTTTTACAGGATTATAAAAACTCTAGGTAGATAACTCTAAAATAACTGCTTTTGTGAATTATGTAAGGGGATAAGTATGCTCATTCAAGAATTGGACTGTTATTTCAATTCAATCTGACTTCGCAATCGGAATCTTTGTATATACGAAGACCGGAGAAGCTAGGATAGTGTACTTGTAACAAGTCACTGAGTCTTAGCAGCTCCGGTCTTTTTTTGTTTGCATTTGCAGTATGGAAGGGGGTGAACCGAGGTGGCATCTGGTGTACATAAGAATACGGATACCAAGGTGGAAACCGTCAGTGCCAACTCGGTTTGCCGTCAGTTGCCGCAGAAAACTGCCGAACAGGGGTTGGCAGCTGCAGGTGCGTTTGCGGAGGAGGTTCAATGGTCGTTGGCAATACGCAGAACGATTTCGGGGGTAGGGTTTGGAGAGGCCTTGAAGCTGCTGATGAACGACCGGGATATGACTATGGAACAGATGGAGTCAGAGTCTGGGCTCTCTGTATCTACGGTAAAGCGGCTTCGTGCAGGACAGGATGCAAGTGTGGAGCAGATCGTTGCCATCTCGGTGGCACTGCACCTTCCGCCACCTGTAAGCGGTGATTTATTGAGGATGTGCGGAATCACGCTGGATTTCAACAATCAAAAGAATACTGTCTATCAGATGATTCTGACGGAGTATTACAAAGAGGGCATCGAACAAGTCAATGTCTGCCTTGAAGCATGTGGATGTGCGAAACTCAAAACTGCCTGTTAATGCGGACACAACAGAATATACCTATGAGGCGATTGGACCATAAAACGGTCTGGTCGCCTCTTTTTTTTGAAATTTTTTCTGAGGTAAGGGCTCAAGAAGTGAGCCCTAAACGGTAATAAAACGGCGCAGTAAGGCTGCATAAGAGCATCTGACATGACGGTATTTTTTATAAAAGTACGAAATAACGATGCTTTGTGTGCTGCTTTTTAGAGCTCATCTGATGAACTGGTGATTTGAGGTGTTCTCGGTTATCATGTAGTCAGTTCAAGGGACGAACCCCCAAAAAGGCAAGTTCTAAGAACAAAAAAATAATATCGGTAAGCCCGGTTCTAGAGAGGGTTGAGGATACCATAACGGAGTTTTACCAGCCGGCAGACGCTGTCTGCTGCGGTAGAACGACCGGTCTATGGGTGTACTTCCCATCTCTGGAATCGGGCCTTTTTGCGTTTTGCAGGTTGGTTCAGTGCATGGCGTGAACCCTTCTATCCAGTCTCCGTCATCGGTATCCTTCCCCTCCCTGAGTCCGGGGGAAAGGACAAGAAAATGACTGACATGATGAACTGCGTGGACAAGCTGCGGGAGAAGAAGATCTCCGGCTACAAGCAGCGCATGGCTGTGAACCCCTGCGGTGTTTATCGCTAACCTTCCAAATTTTTGACTTTTTACGACTTATCGAAAATTTGGAGGTTACACATGAGTTTCAATAATGGTAATGAACGTCGCAAGCTGAACGCAAAGTGGGAGCAACTCCGTGTGCAGTACCGCGAAGCCGGGATGAGCGAAGAGGCAATTCAGGCGATGTATGAGTTTGATCTGGGCGTCCTGAACAGTGAACGTGCCTATGATGCCAACACGGTGGCAGTCTGTGATGGTGAAGATGACGTTGACGCAAGGAAAGCAGCTGATCTTAAGCAATATGAGGCTGCAATCACAGTAACGGATACCTACCACGAAACCAAGAGCCGCTTCACATGGATCGGCGAGATCGAGAATGAGCGGTTGCTGGCTGCTCTCGAAAATTTATCGGAAGATGATCTCAAACTTTTGACGCTCTATGTTTATGAGGGTTACACAGAGAGCGAGATTTCTAAAGTTTTTAGCATTTCGCAGCCTGCAATTCATAAGAGAATCGAGAAAATCACTATATTTTTGAAGAAGTTTTGATTTTTGGTTATAATTTGCCCCTTCTCGATGGCTCGTAAGTGAAGGGACAATTTCCCAAGCGGCATCTGCCGCAGGGCAAAGCGTCCGACCTCAGGGACCTTGAAAAATGAATAGTTCCGTCATCTGGTACTCCGATAATGGTACTTCCGTAATTCGCGGCCCGGTCACAAAGCAGACGGGGTGGCTGAAATGCCAATGAAGCGGTACAAGTCCGCTGCCAGATGTTTATGCCCCACTCGCAGGGGGCCGAGGGCGAATATGCGAGACCTTTAATCATATTGATCCGGGAACTGCCGGGTACGTTTTGCGCATCCGGCAGTTCCCGTTTTTTACGTATCCAAATTTATTCTTTACCCGAATATTCACTTTTGATACATAGGAGGACACCTTTATGGACGAGCTGAACCCCACGGTGCGCGAGCAGGAGATCTACGAGGAGATGGAGCTGACCCCTGAGATGGTCAAGTCCATCCGCACCCTCTGTGGCACCTGTCTGCGGCATTTTGTGGATGCAAAGGCTTTCAAGATCACGCTTGTACCCAGCGCAGACCGGAGCATGGACACTTGCACAGTCTGCCAGATGCGGCGCGGTCATGACTACGTTGTGATGAACCGCTGAACAAACACACCGCACACTGCCAAGGAGGTGCAGCGGGCGGTGTACATATTGCAAAAGGAGGGCAGCTATTGATTCAAAACTGGAAATTCCAACGCGGAGACATCTTCTTCACCCATTTTGGGGCGAGCACCGGCTCGGAACAGTGCGGTGACCGCCCGGCGGTCATTCTTCAGAATGACGTGGGCAACTACCATTCACCGACCCTGATCGTTGCGACCATGACAAGCAAGGCGGAAAAGAAAGTAAACCAGCCGACCCACTGCCTGTTGGAAAACGCAGGGTTGAATATGCCGTCCGTTGTGCAGGCAGAGCAGATCTTCACCATCGACAAGAGCCGGGCGCTGAAGTACTTGGGACATCTCACCCCGGAGGAAATGCGCCGGGTGGACGATGCAGTGCGGATCAGCCTTGCGCTGAACCCCATGGGCAGCATCCAGCAGATAGAGCCTATCCGGCGCTCTACGGCGGTTTACGCGCCGCCTGAGGTGGTGGATGGCAAACCGCCTGTCTACCCCTATACGCCCATCAAATCGTCCTTTGAGAACGCCGGAAGCATCGAGGAAATGATGCTGTACACCGAGTTGCAATCCGCGGTTCATGCCATGATCCAGCGGCTGGAATACAGCTTCACTTTCAATCCCAGCCTGCTCACCATCCCGAAGCGTAAGCAGCAGGTGGCTGAGATCTTAGAGGAAGCCGAGAAGTACATTTGGAGAATCAAGGAGGAAATGCGATGCGCCTGAACGACAACAATACTTTCATTGGTATCAACCCGCCGTACCAGCTTTCGGTCATCCACAGCAGCAAGCTGATCTATCCCCGCGAGATCTACCAGCGGGGCGTAGAGCGCAAGAGGGTGGAGCTGATTGCAAGGGACTTCAACGAGTACATCGTTAACGAGCCGAAGGTCAGCTTCCGCAACGGCAGGTACTATGTAATGGATGGGCAGCACACCATCGAGGGCTGCATCCTCCTCAACGGCGGCGAGGACCGCCCGATCCTCTGCAAGGTCTACACCGGTCTGACGATGGAGCAGGAAGCCCTGCTCTTTGCCGAGCAGAACGGTCACGCCGCACCCCTGTCGGCGGGCATCAAGCTGCGCGCCAAGGTGGTGGGCGGCGATGCGCCTTCCAAGGCGTTTGTCGCAGCCACCAACCGGGTGGGGCTTTCCCTCAACTACGACAGTATGCAGCTGAGCGACTACCGCATCAGCTGCGTGGGCACGGCGCTGAAGCTGTACGACCAGCTGGGCGAAGAGATCTACTGCGAAGCTCTGCGGCACATCGTGGAAGCGTGGGAGGGCAAACCGGATTCCTTCCGGGCGGCTGTCCTGCGGGGCGTGATGTACTTTGTGCAGCTGTACCACGGCCAGTACAGCGCGGAGCGGCTTGTTCGTGCGCTGAGCGGCGTCCATCCCATGGAGCTCTACCGAATCAGCCGGGATAACCCCGCCAAGCTCCCGGGCTGGCGGCGGTACGTTTATCCCATCTACACCACCTACAACGGCAAGTGCAGGAAAGACGCATTGCCGATGAAGTTCTAAACTCAAATATCTCCTTTGGTAAGGGCGATGGTACCCGGAAAAGGCCATCGCCCTTTACATATAGTATTTTCTTTTTGATAATTGACATATTGAACTGGAAAGGGGAGGATAGGAATGAGCGAGATCGCAGCCTGCACTTTGATTCAGGAAGCGCCCGACCGCAAGACAGAGCGGTACATGATGATGTTCAAGGATTACCCGGATGTGGTGACGGTGGAGCATCTTCAGAAAATGCTGGGGGTAGGGCGGAAGATCGCCTATCTGCTGGTCAAGGAAAACAAGATCCGGTCTGTCCGTGTGGGGCGCAGTTACAAGATCCCGAAGCTCTGCGTTGTGGAGTACCTGCTGGACAAGACTTGACCTTCAGGAGGAATGCAGCCCCAAAAATCCCTTGCGCCATCCTTGCAAAGCAGCCCTGTTTATTTTAAACTAAGGTTTGGAAACGTTTTTCCGCTATGAGCGTCAGCAGGAGGAAGCGACCGTACAGCAGCTTCTGGATTGGCACAGGGAGCTGACCGATGCCCTTCAGTATGCCGTTGACAGTAACTGGCTGAAAGCGAACCCCGTCAAGACGGTTGACCCCTGCCTTGATAACTCCCCGGTACTTTTCAACGATTTTCTCATGGACTGGTTGAAAATGATGAAGTCCCGCGTGGCAATCACGACCTATGCAAACTACGAGATCGTCATCACACGCCGCAGATAAAAAAGAAAACTCCCCCAGACAAGCTGGGGGAGTTTTTTTATGCCGGTGGTGGGGGTCGAACCCACACGTGTTATTAGCACAAGGGATTTTGAGTCCCCCTCGTCTGCCATTCCGACACACCGGCGCATCGGTTTGAACGTCTTTTATTATACCGGATTCCCTGGGCAAAATCAAGAGAAAGTTTGCGTCTTTTTTCAGATCGTCCCGCATGGCGTAAAATACATGACTCCGGTTCTTGCCCGGCGGCGCCGGCTGTGCTACACTAAGGTCAGATCAAAACGTAAATGATACCCACAAGGAGGGAACCGGACTTTGAAACACCTGCATTCTTTTGCCCGCCGCGCGGCGGCTTTTCTGCTGGCGGCGGTGCTGTGCGTCTGCATCCCGGCGGCAGCGGCTTCGGCTGCCACCACCATCGGCGGGGCCGATACCACCCTGATCCCTGCAGAGGATGAAAACTGTCTCAGCTGGCTGTTTGGCTCCAAGGATAAGATCACCATGCCCTACCTGAACATCAAGGGGCAGGGGCTCAAGCGCAATGTTACGCTGGATCTGGAGGACTGTCTGGTGGGCATCACCTATACCGAGCTTGGCTCCATTGGCAGCTATGTCAGCGCCAGCGCCGCGCAGCAGGCGTGGAAGGCGCAGGCGGTGGCGGTGCACTCCTATCTGGAATACCACAAGCAGTACGGCTCGTCCACCAATGCGCTGATCTATACCCCGGTCGATCAGATCCCGGCCTCTGCCCGCAATGCCATCCGCAAGGCGGTGCAGGCGGTCAAGGATGAGGTGCTGGTGTACAACGGCAGCGTGTGCGATGCGGTATGGTCGGCCAGTGCGGGCTACAACACCCAGACCGGTGTGTACGGTACCTGCGCCAGTCTGGACGCATGGGGCACGGATGTGCCCTACCTGCAAAGCGTGGAAAGCCCCTACGAGGAGCAGTACCACAAGCTGCTGCGCCGGGTGATCGGCAAGGACTACACCTATATAGAATACAACGACAGCCGCACCGGCGAGCCCTACCAGAGCGCCGACACCACCCACAAGGATCTGGGCGGCTTTGTGCAGTACAACACGCTGGTGTCCAACGGGCGCAGCTACCGGTATATCAACCAGTTCGTTTCCTCCCGCTACTGCTTCGATTTCGGCACCGATGCCAGCGGCACCCCCTGCATGACCTACTACGGCTATGGTCATGGCGTGGGCATGAGCCAGTGCGGCGCAGTGGGCTACGCCGCCGAGGAGGGCATGAATTACAAGCAGATCCTGCAGCATTACTACACCGGGGCGAAGATCCGTACCAGCACTACCCGCAGCGGCGGACTGTTCGGCTGGCTGGCGGGATTGTTCCGCTGAGCATGTTTCACTGAAATTTTGGAAAAACCTTCTCAAACGCCGCAAGATTTGGTATACTATATCCGTTTGTGAAAAATGAACGGGAAACATAACTGCGTGGAAAAGCGCACGGATTGGAGTATCAGCATGGAGTTGGATCAGGAAAAGCAAAATCAGGAGGCCGCCGAGCGCTGCCGTGCACTGGCACAGCGCATCGTGCGGGAGCTGGCTCCCCACAGCGTACAGGTGCTGGAGGACAGCGGGCTGCTGGAAAAAGCTTTTTGTAAAATGAATACTGCGGTGGTGCAAAGCGCCCCGGAGCTGCTGGTGGTGGCAGACCCCCAGTGGGTCAGCCTGCCCGCCGTACAGGCGGAAAAAGTGCTGCTGGTGTGCGCAGAGTACGCCGGCATGGCAGACTGCGCAAAGCAGCTTGCGGCGCAGGGCTTCTGTCGGGAGCTTGCGTGGAAGGATCGCGGCAAGGAGCAGCTGACCGCGCTGTTCTGCCGCATGGATGCCCCGGAGCTGCCGGAGCTGGAAAACGGCTACGAGCAGCAGCTGGACGTTCTGCGGGAGCGCACCCTGCTGGCGGAGCGCACTGCCGCCCAGCAGGCTGCCCAGCTGGAGCGGCTGCGCAGCGACCTTTCCCTGAGCCGCAGCCACGAGCAGGAGCTGGAAAAGACCTTGAACAGCGTGGTCAACTCCACCTTCTGGAAGGCCAGCTGGCCGCTGCGGTATCTGGTAAGCAAGTGCCGCCAGCTGTGGCGCACCTTCCCGCTGTTCGTCTTTTTTGCCACCTTGCGTCAGGTGGGCTTTGCGGGCGTAAAGGCACAGGCCAAGGCCAAAAAGGAGTACAAAAAGCTGTTTCCGGGCAAGGCGATGCCCGCCGACCGCTTTGCGGACGTGGAGCTGCTGGTAAAACAGGCCGCAGACCAGCCCGCTGCGCCGTGCATCAGTATCGTAGTGCCGCTGTACAACACCCCCCACGATTTTCTGGTGGAGCTGCTGGACTCGGTGCAGAACCAGACCTACCGCAACTGGGAGCTGTGCATGGTGGATGCCGGACAGGATGCGGACGTGGGAGCCCTCGTGCAGGAGCGTGCCCGCACCGACAGCCGCATCCGCTACCGGAAACTGGACAGCAACGAGGGCATTGCGGGCAACACCAATCAGGGTTTTGCCCTTGCCACCGGTGACTATATCGCCCTGCTGGACCATGATGACATTTTGCACCCCTGCGCACTGTGGTATGTGGCGGAAGCCATCGCCAAGCAGGGCGCGGACTTTGTGTACACCGACGAAGTGACCTTTGAAGGGGACATCGACCATCTGACGGTCTACCACTTCAAGCCGGATTATATGCTGGATAACCTGCGCTCCAACAACTATATCTGCCATTTGAGCGTGTTCAGCGCGGCGCTGCTGGCAAAGGTGGGCGGCGACGAGCGGGCAGAGTTCAACGGCAGTCAGGATTACGACCTCTACCTGCGCCTGACCGAGCAGGCAGAAAAGATCGTGCACATCCCGCACCTGCTGTACTACTGGCGTTCCAGCCCAGCCAGCGTAGCCAGCAATATCTCTGCCAAGACCTACTGTCTGGAAGCAGCCATGAAGGCGCTGCGCGCCCACTACGACCGCATGGGCGTGCCGGTGGACGCGGTGACCATGGTGCCCAACACCCCGGGCTTCTACAAGACCGATTACACCATCACAAAGCCCGGGCGGGTCAGCGTGCTGATCCCCAGCTGCGACCATTCGGGCGATTTACGGGTGTGCGTGGAGTCCATCTACCGCAAGACCACCTACCCGGATTTTGAAGTCATCATCATCGAGAATAACAGCAAGGAACCTGCCACCTTCCGCTGCTACGAGCAGCTGCAAAAGGAGCACCCGGACACCCTGCATGTGCTCACATGGCAGGGCACCGGCTTCAATTACAGCGCCCTGAACAACTTTGGTGCACGCGCCGCCACCGGCGAATATCTGCTGCTGCTCAACAACGATACCGAGGTCATCTCTCCCCGCTGGATGGAGGAGATGGTCATGTATGCCCAGCAGGACCGTGTGGGCTGCGTGGGCGCAAAGCTGCTCTACCCGGACAACACCATCCAGCACGCGGGCATCGGCTTCGGCTTCCTGACGCTGGCGGCGCATATGCACAAGAACTTCCCTGTGGGGCACCCCGGCTATATGGGACGGCTGGTCTACGCGCAGGATGTGTACGCCGTGACCGCCGCCTGCCTGATGGTGCGCAAGGACGTGTACGAGCAGGTGAACGGGCTGGACGAGAGCTTTGCCGTGGCCTTCAACGATGTGGACTTCTGCGTGCGCGTGCGGGAGGCGGGCTACACCAACGTGTTCACCCCCTTTGCCCAGCTGTACCACTACGAGAGCAAGAGCCGCGGGCTGGACGAAAGCCCTGCCAAGCGCAAGCGCTTTGCCTCTGAGGTGGAGCGCTTCCAGAAGCGGTGGGCAAAGCAGCTGGCTGCGGGCGACCCCTGCATGAACCCCAACTTTGACCTGATGAAGGAGGACTTCAGCTTTGACATCAAACCGCTGGAGTGAGCCTTTGACCCAAACCGAACCGAAAGGGGAAACGCAGATGGAGCTTTCGGCCTGTATCGTGGTGTATAACGGCGCCGGGGAGGCCATCAGGGCCGCCCAGACCGTGCTGGACTGCACCCGCCGCTACCCGCTCACCTTATATCTGGTGGATAACGCCAGCCCGGACGGCAGCGGCCAGCAGCTGACCGCCGCCGCCAAGGACGGCACCCTGCGCACCGTCCCCGGGCAGACGGTGCAGGTGCTCTGTCGGCTGGAAAACGGCGGTTTCGGCACCGGGCACAACACGGTGCTCTCGCTGCTGCACAGCCGGGTGCACTTTATCCTGAACCCGGATATCCAGCTGACCGCGGATACCCTGAGCGACCTTGCGGACTGGATGGCGGCGCACCCCGGTGTGGTGATGACCCGCCCGGGGCTGACCTTCCCGGACGGCAAGCCCCAGCAGCTGCCGCTGCGCCGGTGCAACGTGCGCGCCATGGTCTACCGTCAGCTGCCCTGTCTGCGCTTCTGGGCAAAGTGCAACGACCGCTACCTGATGGCAGACAAAGACCTGACAAAGCCCACCGAGATCGAGTTCTGCACCGGCAGCTTTTCGGCGGTGGACACTGCCGCCTTCAAGGCCGTGGGCGGCTTTGACGAGGGGTACTTCATGTATGTGGAGGACGCCGACCTGACCCAGAAGATGCGCACCCGGGGCAAGGCGTATCTGGTGCCCCAGTATACCGCCATCCACGCATGGCACCGCGCGGCGCACCGCAGCCTGAAACCTTTTTTGTGGCAGCTGCGCAGCCTGCTGCGCTACTTTTCCAAGTGGGGCTTTGCGTGGTGAGCGGGGAAGAAAAAATAGTGTTTTTGATTCGCAGAAAGCGGTGTGCCGACGGCACACCGCTTTCTGTCGTTTCCGCCTCTTGCATTTTGCGTGCTTTCATAGTAAAATAAAGTGTACTGCCATCGTCTTTTGCAAAAATGCGGCCATGGCAGACCCAAAATCGTTTACAGCGGACGCAGCTCCGCTTTGAATTAAGCTGCACATCTTTTTATAAGAAAAAAGGAGTGCACAAGTATGAAAGGCATTATTCTCGCCGGCGGTGCCGGCACACGGCTCTATCCCCTGACCATGGTCACCAGCAAGCAGCTGCTGCCGGTCTACGACAAGCCCATGATCTACTATCCGCTGTCCACCCTTATGCTGGCGGGCATTCAGGATATCCTGATCATCTCTACCCCTACCGATACGCCCCGCTTTGAGGCACTGCTGGGCGATGGCAGCCAGTACGGCATCCATCTGCAGTATAAGGTGCAGCCCTCTCCGGACGGTCTGGCACAGGCCTTTATTCTGGGCGAGGAGTTCATTGGCGACGACTGCTGCGCCATGATCCTGGGCGATAACATTTTCTACGGCAACGGCTTCTCCAAGCTGCTCAAGAGCGCCGTGGCCAACGCAGAGAACAAGGGCCGCTGCACCGTGTTCGGCTACTATGTGCAGGACCCCGAGCGCTTTGGCATCGTGGAGTTCGACAAGGACGGCAAGGTGCTCAGCGTGGAGGAAAAGCCCCAGCATCCTAAGTCCAACTACGCCATCACCGGCCTGTACTTCTACAACAAGGAAGTGGTGCAGATGGCAAAGCAGGTAAAGCCCTCTGCCCGCGGCGAGTTGGAGATCACTTCCCTGAACGATATGTACCTGAAGCAGGACGAGCTGGATGTGCAGCTGCTGGGCCGCGGCTTTGCATGGCTGGACACCGGCACGATGGAGAGCCTTGTGGAGGCTGCCGACTTTGTGCACATGATCGAGAAGCGTCAGGGCATCAAGATCAGCGCACCGGAGGAGATCGCTTTCAAGTACGGCTGGATCGACCGCGACACCTTGCTGGAAAGCGCCGAGCGCTACGGCAAGAGCCCCTACGGCCAGCATCTGAAGAACGTGGCCGACGGCAAGCTGCGCTACTAAGCATAAGGAAAGGCACATTGGTATGAAAATCATTGTCACAGGCTGCAAGGGGCAGCTGGGCACAGAGCTGCTCAAGCAGCTGCAGGAGGGCCGCAGCGAGCTGGGCCCCATCCCCGAAAAGCTGCTCAACGCTACGGTGATCCCGGTGGATCTGCCGGAGCTGGATATCTCCAATTACAGGATGGTGGACGAGTTCGTGCGGCGCAACCGCCCGGATATCATCATCAACTGCGCCGCCTACACCAACGTGGACGGGTGCGAGGTGCACCACGACGACGCCTTTAAGGCAAACGCCCTTGGCCCCCGCAATCTGGCACAGGCTGCCGAAAAGACCGGCGCACGGCTGGTGCACGTTTCCACCGACTATGTGTTCTCCGGCCGGGAGAACGGCGGCATCCCGCAGGATGAAGCCACCCTGCCCGGGCCCATCAGCGCCTACGGCTCCACCAAGCTCATGGGCGAAAAGTATGTGGAGCGGTTCTGCCACCGCCACTTCATCGTGCGCACCGCGTGGCTGTACAGCTACTACGGCAAAAACTTCGTCAAGACTATCGTGAACGCGGGCAAAAAGTTCGGCAAGCTGGAGGTGGTCAACGACCAGTGCGGCAACCCCACCAACGCAGCCGACCTCGCCCACGAGATCTTGCAGCTGTGCGTGACCCACGAGTACGGCCTGTACCACTGCACCGGCGAGGGCATCTGCTCGTGGTACGATTTTGCTGCCGAGATCATCCGCCTTTCCGGTGTGGACGCTACCGTTGCCCCCTGCACCAGCGAGGAGTACAAGGCAAAGCACCCGGACAGCGCCGACCGCCCCAAGTGGAGCGCACTGGACAACCGGATGCTGCGCTGCACCGTGGGCAACGATGTCCGCGACTGGAAGGACGCTCTGGCCTGCTTCTTCGCCCACTGGGACGGCGAAAATGGCATGAAGGGCTGAGAAAAAAACTGAAAATACCCCCTGCGGAAGAACTGAGGATGTATCATGTTTGATGCGATTTTTGGCAAATCTGTCAAGATCTTGAAAATCTTTGCAAAGGTGCAGTGTGTGCTGGCCTTTGTGCTTGCAGCCATGCTGTGCGGTTCGGTCCATGAAATGCTGAAGCCCATCAGCCGGTTTTCAGCCATCGTGCTGGGGCTGGTGGTCGCCGTGGTGTTCTGGGTCTTGCAGATGTTTCTTGCATGGGCGCTGTACGCCTTTGCGGAGCTGGTGGAGCATACCGAGGCCACCCACAAGGAACTCAGCAACATGAGCGCGGGTCTGGCTCGGTACACCCAAGCCACCTATGAGGAGCTTCACAGCATGAACAAAGGGCTGGAGGAGTACACCAAGGCCATGGGCAAGACCATGAACAGCATGAACAAAAACCTCTACCTTGTGGCAAAGCACTGCTGCGCCGAGGAGGAACGCGCCCGCGCCGCAGCCCGCCCGCAGTCCGGGGACAACAACAAATAAATAAAGAGGGATACTGACCTATGAAAACCTATCTGATTACCGGCTGCGCCGGTTTTATCGGTTCCAACTTTGTGCACTATATGCTCAAAAAATACCCGGAGATCCTGCTGGTCAATCTGGATAAGCTGACCTACGCAGGCAATCTGGAAAACCTGAAGGACGTGGAGGGCGACCCCCGCCATGTGTTCGTGCAGGGCGATATCTGCGACAAGGAGCTGGTGGAGAGCCTGTTTGCAAAGTACGATTTTGACTACGTCATCAACTTTGCCGCTGAGAGCCATGTGGACCGCTCCATCAAGAACCCCGAGATCTTTGTGCAGAGCAACGTGATGGGCACTGTCAACCTGCTGCAGCGCGCCAAGGAGGCATGGTACGACGCCGATGCCAAGACTTGGAAAGAGGGCAAAAAGTACCTGCAGGTGTCCACCGATGAGGTGTACGGCGCTCTGGGGGCGGACGGCTTCTTTATGGAGACCACGCCCCTGTGCCCCCACAGCCCCTACTCCTCCTCCAAGGCCAGCGCCGATATGTTCGTCATGGCCTTCCACGACACCTACGGTATGCCGGTGAACATCACCCGCTGCTCCAACAACTACGGCCCCTACCAGTTCCCGGAGAAGCTGATCCCCCTGATGATCAACAACGTCAAGCACCACAAGCAGCTGCCGGTCTACGGCGACGGTATGCAGATCCGCGACTGGCTGTATGTGGAGGATCACTGCAAGGCCATTGATATGGTGGCAAACGGCGGCAAGATCGGCGAGGTGTACAACGTGGGCGGCCACAACGAGCGCCCCAACATCTTCATCGTCAAGACCATCATCAACCAGCTGCACGACCGTCTGCAGGACGAGGGCATCAGCGAGGAGCTGATCAAGCACGTTGCTGACCGTCTGGGTCACGACCGCCGCTACGGCATCGACCCCACCAAGATCAAGAACGATCTGGGCTGGTACCCCGAAACTCCCTTTGAGAAGGGCATCGTGCTGACCATCGACTGGTACCTGAACCATCAGGAGTGGATGGACCACGTCACCAGCGGCGACTACCAGAACTACTATCAGGATATGTACAAGAATAAGTAACAGCCTGTAAATCAAGCAAAACCAAAAGCCGGACAGCCTATTGGCTGTCCGGCTTTTGCTTTATTTAGTGGTTTCCACCACAAAATCCGCGCTTTCGGCAACGCCGTACTGCGCAAAGTACCCCTCCTCCAGCGGCACCCACCGGGCGGCAAAATCCGCGTAGCGTGCGCCCTCCCGCGCCTGTAAGCGCCGGGTCTGCTCGGCCTTGGTGCAGGTCACGAACACCCGCAGTGTCTCGTAGGGGCGCAGCAGCGGGTGGTGGCTGTAACTGCCCTCTAAGATCACCAGCGGCTGCGCGGGCAGCTGTGCCGGGGGCAGAAAAGCCCCCTGCCGGCAGCTGTACGCCCGGTAGGCTACGGGCTGCCCCGCGTAGGCAGGGCGCAGGGCTTCGTCCCGCAGGCGAGTAAGGTCCATGTTGGCGCAGGGAGTGTGTGCCCAGTCCGGGCTGCGCCGGGCGGGCGGCAGGTAGAAATCATCCGTGCGCAGCAGGGTGCAGCCGGGCAGCTGCGCCGCCAGCGTGTTGGCAAGGGTGGTCTTGCCGCTGCCGCAGCGGCCGTCCAGCGCCAGCACCAGCGGGCGGGTGGGCTTTTGCGCCAGCGCGGCGCTAAGCAGCGCAGACAGGGTAGACGCGGTGATGGGTGTGGGCATGGGTTTGGCCTCCTTGGCAGGGGTGCGCCCCAAGGGGCAGACCCGAGAATACCCCGATTATATCATAACCGCCGCCGGAAGGGTAGCGCGGGCGTGGTTTGCCATAAATAACTTTTTTGCCGGAAAGGCTTGACATGCCCCGTTACATTGTGGTACACTACCGGTGTTAGAAATGACTAACCGTATGGAACCCCACCGGCAGCGCCCGCAGTCCGGGCGTGCCGCTTCTTTTTTTGAAGTGATGGTTAGCTGCGTCTTACTTATAACAGCCCGGCATCCGGGGCACACTGACCCCGACACCGCCGCCAAAGGAGAACCGCCATGGAGCGTGATTTTGAGACCGTAATGATCGAACAATGTGCCCCGGTACTGGCGGGGCTGAAGCCTGCGGGGCTGTTCCGCTACGAAACGCGGAACCGTGCCGACCTTGCCCGGCGGGTGGCGGGCTGGAACGCCCAGCTGAACCCCAAGGGCTTACAGGTGCGGGTGCTGCGGGGGTGCATCGCTACCCGGCAGTATCTGGTGTACGTCTACCGCGCCGCCAAGCTGCAAACGGTGCTGGCAGATGCCGCTGTGCGCGGCTTTTTAGCCCGGGAGGGCTACCGTCTGCCGGAAGATGCCGCGGACTGCGGTGCGCTGATCGACCAGCTCAGCCTGCGGCTGTGCTGCGCGGCGGAGGCGGCGGATTTCCCCCACGAGATCGGGGTATTTCTGGGCTATCCGCTGGAGGATGTGGTGGGCTTTATCTGCCACCGGGGCAAGTGCTTTACCTGCTGTGGGTGCTGGAAGTCCTACGGCGACCCCGCCGCCGCCCAGCAGCACTTTGACCAGCTGGCCAAGTGCACGGCGGTGTACCTGCGGCTGTTCCACAGCGGCACGCCCATTTTAAAGCTGGCAGTGGCCGCCTGAAAAATTGATATTCTCTTTTCAAATACTCTCTTTTATCCTGGCAACTCTCCTATGCATCCGACACAGGAGAGAATGATCCTCCTTTTTACACATGACCGCCCGGTGCAGTTTTGACCCCTGCGCCGGGCGGTCGTGTGTTTGGGAGACGATTTGGAATGCGCTCCGCGTTGCTCTGCGCATAAATAGCGGAAAGATTATTTATAATTTCGGGATAGCGGAGCGCCTGCGGGCGCTCCGCTATCCCATTTTCACGGGAGGGGTCGTAATGGGAAGTGGCATTTGCAGCGCCGCTTTCTGCGAAAGCGCGGCGCTGCGGGGGGTGCTTGCTCCCCCTCGGGGGAGCTGTCGCGCAGCGACTGAGGGGCTATAAATGGAGAAGCGAAAAAAGCGTTAAAGCGATAGCGCCGACTGGCGCAGCGCTAGCTTTTTTGTGCTTCGACTTCCTCTTTAGGATTGTCAAGGGCGAGCAGCCCTTGGCCCGTTGCGGGGTGGGTGGAGTCCAGAGGTAGGGAGGGGGGAGTCGGAACACCCCTCCCTGCCTCTGGCCCAGCGGAGCGTCCCTGCACGCTTACGGCAAGCAGAAAGGCACTCCCGCAGCGATGACTGGGGGAGTTTGGCGCGTTAGCGCCTGAGAGGGCGAAATGCCCTATAAAATGGCAAAACGACCCTCTGAAAATGTAAACATTGGCTAACTTTAACTCAAGAAATAGAGTTAGTCATTGATGATTTTGATAAAATGCAGGGCGATACCGGCATAAAATTTGTTTGTTCATATAAACTAACTATGAGATATGAAAAATCTATTGACAAGCCGGGTTAGCAGCGATAAACTATCTACGCTGATAGTTACGGCTGACTAACCACCGCAGCATCACATCATTTTTATGGAAGGGGAGCACAGCGATGATGCCTTTGACGATGACAAAAGCAGGCGAGACCGTCACCATCCGCAGGATCAGCGGCAAGGACGAGGTGCGGCTGCATCTGGCCGAGCTGGGGTTCGTGGTTGGCAGCGAGGTGACCGTGGTCAACGAGATCGCGGGCAACCTGATCGTGCAGGTCAAGCAGAGCCGTCTGGCACTGGATAAGACCATGGCAAGCCGCATCATGGTGGACTGAGGCAGCGCCTTCCCGGTGCTGCATGAGATACTGCAAGGGAGGAACGAGTACGATGAAAACACTGAAAGACGTAAAGGTGGGCGAGACCGCCACCGTGGCACGGCTGCACGGCGAAGGCCCGGTGAAGCGCCGCATCATGGATATGGGCATCACCAAGGGGGTGCAGATCTATGTGCGCAAGGTGGCGCCGCTGGGCGACCCCATGGAGCTGACCGTGCGCAACTACGAGCTGAGCGTGCGCAAGGCCGACGCTGAGATGATCGAAGTAGTCTGATACGACCAAAAGGGAGGAAAGGTATCCGCAATGAGCATTAAAATTGCACTGGCCGGCAACCCGAACTGCGGCAAAACGACCCTGTTCAACAACCTGACCGGCTCCAACCAGTACGTGGGCAACTGGCCCGGCGTGACCGTGGAAAAAAAGGAAGGCAAACTCAAGGGCGACAAGGACGTGATCATTCAGGATCTGCCCGGCATCTACTCGCTGTCCCCCTACACGCTGGAAGAGGTGGTCTCCCGTACTTACCTTGTGAAGGAGAAGCCCGACGCCATCCTGAACATCATCGACGGCACCAACATCGAGCGCAACCTGTACCTGACCACCCAGCTCATTGAGCTGGGCATCCCGGTGGTCATGGCTGTGAACATGATCGATCTGGTGCGCAAGAACGGCGACACCATCGACCTGAAAAAGCTGAGCGCAGAGCTGGGCTGTCAGGCAGTGGAGATCAGCGCCCTGAAGGGCGAGGGCACCGAGGCTGCCGCCAAGGCTGCGGTAGCCGCTGCCAAGGCCGCCAAGACCGGCGAGCTGCCCCATGTGTTCACCGGCAGTGTGGAGCACGCCATTGCCCACATCGAGGAGAGCATTCAGGGCAAGGTGGACGACCGTTTCCTGCGCTGGTACGCCGTCAAGCTCTTCGAGCGGGATGAGAAGGTGCTGGCAGAGCTGGGGCTCGACAAGGCACTGGTGGATCACATCGATGAGCACATTCAGGACTGCGAGAAGGAGATGGACGATGACGCCGAGAGCATCATCACCAACCAGCGCTATGCATACATCAACACCGTGGTGGGCAAGGCAGTCAAGAAGAAGGCGCGTACCGAGCACCTGACCGTTTCCGATAAGATCGACCGGATCGTTACCAACCGCGTGCTGGCACTGCCCATCTTTGCAGTGGTGATGTACCTGATGTACTCCCTGTCCATGGGCACCTCCATCGCGGACGGCGGCTGGGCGCTGGGCACCTTTGCCACCGACTGGACCAACGATGTGCTCTTCGGCGAGATCGTTCCCAATGCGCTGGGCGGCTTTTTGGAGAGCATCGGCGTGGCGGGCTGGCTGTACGGCCTGATCATGGACGGCATCGTGGCCGGTGTGGGCGCGGTGCTGGGCTTTGTGCCCCAGATGCTGGTGCTGTTCTTCCTGCTGTCCATCCTGGAGGACGTGGGCTATATGTCCCGTGTGGCCTTTATCATGGACCGTATCTTCCGCAAGTTCGGCCTTTCCGGCAAGAGCTTTATCCCGGTGCTGGTTGGCACCGGCTGCGGCGTGCCGGGCGTTATGGCAAGCCGTACCATCGAGAACGAGCGTGACCGCCGCATGACCATCATGACCACCTGCTTCATCCCCTGCGGCGCAAAAATGCCCATCATCGGCCTGATCGCCGGTGCAATGTTCGGCGGCTCTTCGCTGGTGGCAGTGTCTGCCTACTTCATCGGCATGGCAGCCATCATCTGCTCCGGCATCATGCTGAAAAAGACCAAGGCCTTTGCGGGCGACCCCGCTCCCTTCGTCATGGAGCTGCCCGCCTACCATGTGCCCGCATGGGGCAACGTGCTGCGGGCAACCTGGGAGCGCGGCTGGTCCTTCATCAAGCGCGCAGGCACTGTGATTTTGCTCGCCACCGTCATCCTGTGGTTTGCACAGGGCTTCGGCTTTGAGAACGGTGCCTTTGGCATGATTGAGGATCAGGACAACTCCATCCTCGCCATCGTCGCCACCAAGGTCGCATGGATCTTTGCACCTCTGGGCTTCGGCAACTGGAAGGCCACTGTGGCGTCCGTTACCGGCCTGATCGCCAAGGAGAATGTGGTTGGCACCTTCGGCGTGCTGTACCACTTCGGCGGCGAGCTTTCCGAGAACGGCGACGAGATCTGGGCAGCGGTCGCACAGGACTACACCGCCCTGTCCGCTTACGCCTTCATGATCTTCAACCTGCTGTGCGCCCCCTGCTTTGCTGCGATGGGTGCCATCAAGCGCGAGATGAACAACGGCAAGTGGACGGCCTTTGCCATCGGCTATATGTGCGTACTGGCCTACTGCGCAGCGCTGATGGTGTATCAGCTGGGCGGCCTTATCACCGGCGAGGTGCACTTTGGCCTGTTCACCGTGGTGGCTGTTGTGGTGCTGGCAGCGTTCATCTACCTGATGGTGCGCCCCAACAAGTACGCCGACAACAACGAAGTAAAGCTGGATACTTCCCGTATCTGATAGAAACGAAAGGGTGTGTGCTGTATGACGGAATTTATTGCAACAAACTTTAATCTGCCCACCATCATCGTGGCAGCGCTGGTGTTCGGCGCGCTGGGCTGGGTCGTATGGCACACCCACAAGCACGGCGGTGGTTGCAGCTGCGGCGGCGATTGCAGCCACTGCAAGGGCTGCCACTAAACACTGAACCGCAAGGAGCGCGGGCTGAAACTCTCGGCTCGCGCTCCTTTTTCGTTGAAACAAAGTTAGCTTGTGATAACACCGGGCAGGCCCCGGCGCGTAAAAAGGAGAGTGACCGGTATGCAGCTGACCGCAGCGCATCTGCGCTATCTGCTGGCCATCTACGAGGTAAGCCGCACCCATCTGGACATCAGCTCCCGCAGCATTGCGGAAAAGCTGGGGGTGACAAAACCCTCGGTGGTGCGCATTCTGAACCTGCTCATGGAGCAGGGCATGATCGTAAAGGAGTACTACGGTAAAATTTACCTGACCGACCGCGGCATCTGGGTGGCAAAGCGGGTGCAGCAGGAGCTGGACGCCATTCTGGCGCACTTCCCGCCGGTGAGCGGGGAGCTGACGGACGAGGAGCAGTGGAACGCCGCCCTTGCCATGACCAGCGCTTTGCCCCAGCGCCTTTTTACCGCCGACTATGAGCGGATGGTGGAAGAGGAGGAGACTCCCTCCGTCAAAGCCTGACGGCTTTGCCAGCTCCCGGGGATACCCCCTCAGTCTTTGCTGCGCAAAGCCAGCTCCCCCAAGGGGACGCCTTTTGGTGCTGCCGCAAAGTTTCCCGCCATCGCTGAAGCCTTCCCCCGGAGTGGGGGAAGGCTTTCCTCAAAGGGAGAGCCAAGAGCACTGCCGGAAGATTTCTCATTGCACCTAAAACTTTAGTGATGAACTTTATGGCTTGGCTCCCCCTTGGGGGAGCTGGCGCGGGAGCGCCTGAAGGGGGGCCCCTCCCCGTGAAAATGCAAATGCCGGACAGCTTGCAGGCTGCCCGGCATTGTGCGTTGTGGTTATTTTTTGATCGCCCGCAGGATGCGGTTGGCGATGTACTTATGCCCGCTCACGGTGGGGTGGGCGTCGGTGGCGGTCATGGCAAAGGGGATGGGCACATAGGTCACATTCTCGTTCTGGGCGGCAAGGCTCTTGCTAAGGGCATTCAGCCGCCGGAACAGCTGTGTCCACTCCGGCAGCAGGGGCACAGGGTTCGTGTAGCCCAAAAGGATGATCTGCGCGTCCGGATTCAGCGCCCGCAGCTCCGCTACGACCTGCGGCATATGCACGGCGGCTTCCTGATACGCCTGCTCGCAGATGGCGTCCGTACCGCCGCCCAGCAGCAGCTGGGTGGTGGCCTGTTTTTCTTCCTTTGTCAGCCGCAGACGGGAAAGGTCGCTGTTCAGCCGCTGCAGGTTCTCAAAGCTGGGCTCGCGCAGCACGCCGCTGACCATGGTGGCTACCAGCTGCTCGCTCTTCCAGTTGGTGGCGTTGCCCAGCGCCACAAGGGCGGGCACCAGCGCATCGTTGGAGCCGATCTGCACGCTGATGACGTCCGCGCGCTTGAGGTAGTCCAGCATCTGGGGGTAGACGTAGTAGGTGCCCGCCTGCTGGTTCATCTGGGGCATTGCGCCGGTGCGCAGCATATCCGCAAGGTCGCCGGTGGTCAGGCCGGGCAGGCCAAGGTTGATGGCGTGCTGACGGTCCAGCCCAAGGCCTTTGCCCACCAGCGAAACATAGCACTGCTCCGGGTAGCCCTCGAAGTTTGGGGCCGCGTCTATGCCGATGGCGGCTTCGGTGTACTTGAAATCCGGCAGACCCACGCCGGAAACGATGCTGTCGCCCAGCGCCACATAGGTGCGCTGAGGATCGGCGGCGGGGGCTTCCGCAGTGGGGGCTTCCGCATCCGGGGCAGCTGCCTCGGCGGTCTGCTCCTGCGCGGCGGGGGCGGCTTGCTCCGGCGGCAGGGCGTCGGGCTGCTGGGCAAAGGCAGGCACAGCCAGCAGCATCAGCGCAGCGGCGCTGCACAGCCATGCGGTAAAACGGGGATGTTTCATGGATGATTCCTTCTTTCTCAAGGGCAGGGGGGTTACCCCACCTCTTCTTCCAGCTTACGGTAGTCGGCCTTACCGGCGGGGGTCAGGGGCATTTCGGGGATGATCTTATAGGCCGAGGCGGCGGGCTGCACATACTCCGGCAGCTCCTCAAGGCACAGCTGGCGCAGCTCCCGCAGGATCTGGCGCTTTTTGCCGGTGGCGGCAGGCTCCAGCACCACAAAGACGAAGGGCAGACGTCCCTGGGTGTGGTCGGTATCGGCGTAGCCCACCACGCAGCACTGGTGCACGGCGGGGTGGCGGCTGATGACGTTTTCGATCATGGAGGGGAACACCTTGAAGCCGTCGTGCCGGATGATGATGCGCTTGATGCGGGCGTCCAGATACACAAAGCCGTCCGCGTCCATGGAGCCGATATCGCCGGTGTGCGCCCACAGCTGGCCGTCCGCGTGGCGGCGCAGCAGGTAGGCGGTCTCCTCGGGCTTGTTGTAGTAGCCCTTCATGGCGGTGGGGGTGCAGATGCAGATCTCGCCGCGCTGACCGATGGGCAGCTCGGTCTCGGTGCCCGGCTCGAAGATGGAGACCACCGTGTTGACCATGGGGATGCCCACGCTGCCGGGCTTTGTCACGTTGCCGGCGGCGATGGTGGCAGCCGAGGATACCTCGGTCATGCCGTAGCCCTTTGCCAGCGGGAACTCCACCCCGTGGGCTTTGAGGAACCGGTTCACCGTCTGCTCCGCGCCCAGCGAGAGGGAATCGCCTCCGGCGGCGTAGTTGCGGATGAAGGAGAGGTCTTTGTTTTTCAGCAGCGGGTCGGCGGCAAGCTGCTGGTAGTGGGTGGGCACGCCGAACATGTGCGCGGGCTTGTACTTCCACACCAGTGCGCCCAGCTTATCCGGGTCCAGATTGGGGATGATGATGATATGCAGCCCCATGACCAGCGGCATATGGATGCCGCAGCTGTAACCGTAGGCGATGAAGGGCGGCATGACGTTCAGCAGCTTCTGCCCGCGGTGGAACAGACGGCTCTGGGCGGCAAACTCCTGTGCAAGGGCGTTGAAGCAGTAGTCGGTCAGCATAACGCCCTTGGGCGAACCGGTGGTGCCGCCGGTGTGCACCACCACGCAGGTGTGCTGGGGGTCGTAGGGCGCGGCGGCGGGGCTGTGCCCTTTGCCTGCGGCGATAAAAGCCTTCCAGCGCAGCACGTTGGAAGCGTAGCGGTTTTTATCCGGCTCTGTCAGCTTGTAGCCCACGGCTTTGGCCAGCGGCAGGCTGTCGGCGGGACTGAGCACCACCACCCGCTCCACGCTGGTGCGCTTTGCGGCCTGATGGCAGCGGGGGTACACCACGTTCAGGCAGATCAGCAGGCGGGACTCCACCTCCTCGATGTACTCCCGGATGCCCTCGGCGCTGTACCGGGGGTCTACCAGATTCAGGGTAGCGCCCAGCAGGTCGGCGGCGTAGAAGGTGTAGACCACCTCCGGGGTCATCACGCTGACCACCGTGATGATATCGCCCTTTTTCACCCCCAGCGCCTGCAGGGCGGCGGCGGTCTTTTTTATCTGCACGATCAGGTCGGCGTAGCTGAACTTGCGGCCGTAGTATTCCAGCGCGGTGTCGCCCAGATGCCGCTCGTTGTTGCGGCAGACCAGCGCAAAGGCCGAGCACTCCGGCACGGATTGATGGATGTACTTTTCCTCATAATATTTCAGCCATGGCTTTGCCTTGGAGGCGTAGACCGGCTCCTTGCCATCTTCCATCATAGGATCAGACCTTTCTTTATCATCATTCGGAGACCGGCTCTCCGAGAGCAGGTGCAGTTACATTGGCAGGGGCAGCGCTCTGCCCGGCGGGGATGGTCTCCGGCAGGGCGGTCTCCGCGGCCGGGGTGACGGTCTCCGCAGTCTGGGCGGCGGCTTCGGCAGCGGTCTCCGCAGCGTTTTCCGCTGCCTTGGCGGCCTCCTCGGCGGCCTTGGCGGCGGCGCGCTCGGCCTTCAGCTGCTCGGCGCGCAGACGCGCTTCCTCCTGCCGCTTCTGGGTGCGCGCCTTGATGCGGCACACCGAGCACAGTCCCTCGGCGCTGTCCGGGGCAATGGGCTTGCCGCACTGCTTGCACAGGGTCTTGGTGCACTTGTGCAGTACCACGGGGCCAAGGGTGGTAAGCTGGTACAGCTTCATGCCGTCAAAGCCCTTGTTGGAGCACACGTTCATGCACACGCCGCACTCGCTGCACTTCCACGGGGTAAGCACCATGCGGGTCTGGCCGTTTGGCATCTCCTCAAACTTCAAAGCGTTGGCGCGGCAGGCTTTTTCGCACCGGCCGCAGCCAAAGCAGTTGTCGGTGAATTTGGGCATATAGTAGCCGTACTGCAGGGGCGTCTCCATGGCGGCTTTCAGCTGCTTTGTGCGCTGGTGCAGCAGCAGACGGAAGTCCACCCCGCTGTCCTCTTCGCTGCGCAGACCGGGCAGCATTTGCAGCAGCTTTTTGGTGCCGCTCTTGGAGCCGTGGCTCACCTGTTCCAGCATCTCACGGCGGGTCAGCTCCTGCACATGGTAGGGGTACTCCTTTTCCTCGTATGCCAGCGAGAACCGCGCTTCGAACATCGGCTGACCGAAAAAGTCCACAAGGCGGGTCAGCTCCTTACGCAGCTGCTCAGCGCACAAGTCGTTCTCGCACTGTCCGCAGGGGGTCAGGTCCAGCACGATCTTTTTGTTCAGCGCCAGATACGCCAGCGCCTCCCACGAGAGCGCACAAATACAGCTGCGCACCACGGTGTTTTTGCGGGCAGACTTTTCACAGCCGATCCAGATGGTATCGTTGTCGGTGTCCGCCGCGGCGGTATCCCGCTGCACCTGCTCCGGCGAGGGGGCGATGCAGCCGCTGCGGCAGGCGGAAACGCACAGTCCGCAGTCGGTGCAGGGGTCCCAGTCCTTGACGAGGTTCGGGCGGGTAAATATCTCTTCGCCATAGGGACAGATGTCCTTGCAGGTGGTGCAGGGCTTGCGGTGGGGGTGCAAATTCCAGCACTGGCGGCGGTTGATCTCGGGATGGCTGGTCTTCATCAGGGCATCCATTGCAGTTCTGGTAAAAAAGCCCATGGTCTTACTCCTTTTCCACAACAGAGGTAAGGGCGGCGTGGTCGAGCAGGAAACGCTGCACCTTCTGGTTGGTCACGGCGGCGGCGATGGCGTCCCGGCTGAGCACCTTGCGGATCTCTTCTTCCGGGGTGTCGTGCAGCTTGGAAAGACGGGCGATCTCGGCGTCCACCTCCTGCTGGGTCACGGTGATCTTTTCGGCTTCGGCGATGGCGCGCACTGCCAGCATTGCCCGCAGCTGGCGCTCGGCTTCCTTGCGGTAGCCCTCCCGCACCTGCTCCGGGGTCAGCCCGGCGCTCTTGCAGTAGAGCTCCATGGTCATCTGGCTCTTGCGCAGCCGCTGGCGCAGCTGGTTCATCTGGTATTCGGCGTTCTGCGCCAGCAGCTCTGTGGGCAGCTCCACGGTCAGGTTCGCGCCTGCCATATCCAGCAGCGCCGCCCCGGCAATGCGGTCGGCGTTGGCTTCGTGGGAAAGGCGCTTTTTCTCCCGCAGGCTCTCCCGCAGGGCCTCAAGGTCTGCAAAGCCCAGCGATTTTGCAAGGGCATCGTCCACCGGGGGCACCTGCTTGCGCTCCACTGTGTGCAGGCAGATCTCAAACTGCGCCGTCTTGCTGGAAAGCTCCGGCACCCGGAAGTCGGCGGGGTAGGTGAAATCGAACCGGAAAGTCTCGCCCGCGCAGTGACCGTACACGGCCTGCTCGGCGGCGGGCATCAGCTGCCCGGTGCCCAGCACCACGGTCACGGCTTCCATCCGGCTGTCCGGGATGGAAGCCCCCTCCAGAAAGCCCTCGAAATCCAGCGTGACCCGCATCCCGCGGGCGGCGGGCGCATCAGTGGGCACAAAGGGCGCGTGGACCCGCGCCAGATTGCCGATATCCGCCTCTACGGCCTTATCCGATACCGGGCGCACCCGGCGGGTGAAGGCAAGCCCCTTGTACTGCCCTAAAGTGGCAGCGGGCATGGTGTTTGCAGTTTGTTCCATAGTCGAACACTCCTTTTTACAAAAGCGGCGTTACAGCCCGCGGGCGGCCAGCCAGCTTTCTGCGATCTGGGAGAACATCTCCGGGTACTGGGCATCTTCTTCCTTAAAGGCGCTCAGGTAATACTCCACCTCGGCGCGGGTGGGAGCCACGGTGCGCCGCCAGATGGTAAAGGTGGTGCCGTTGCCCATATCAAAGGTGGCTTCCTGTGTAAAGTACTCGTCCCGCACCGCAAGGAACCTCTCGTTCAGTTTGTGGGACATCTCGCCGTTGCCCACAAAGGTCTGGGGGAAGGGGTCGGCGGTGAGGACATATTTGGCCTCGAAGAACTGCATGGGGAAGTTGTGGGTGCCCGGCACCGAGAAGCCGAAGGCCAGCTTATCGTTGATGGGGGTTGCGGGCAGCTGGCAGTTCTTGAAGTGATCCGGGCAGTACAGCATATCGTGGGGGATCATGTAGCTGATCTCGCCCTCGGTGCAGTGGGTGTCGATCCAGTTGGCAATGGCCTTGATCTGCGGCAGATCCTTGCGGTCATAGATCAGCTTGTCCAGCCGGACGAACTCCTCGGTGACTGCCAGCGGGAAGTGATCCACCAGAAAGCCCGGCAGGGCGATGGTGGTCAGGGGAGAGCAGCGCACCGAGGTGGCAAACACGAGGGTGAACACCCAGAACACGACCTTTGCCGTCCGGAAGCGGTTGATGCCCTCGGCCAGCGCCGCTGCGCCAAGCAAAAACAGGAGAAACCACCCCGGGAGGAACAGCAGCATCTGGTGGGAGCCGGTGTTCTGGATGCGGGTGAACAGCAGCATGCTCAGCAGGATCTCCAGCCCGGCAAGGCAGGGCAGCGCAGGCATTTTGCGCTTTTTCAGGCAGAACCACAGCCCCATGCCCACGAGCACAAGGTTCATCAGACCCATGCGCCAGAACTGCAGGCTGATCTCGGCCACAAAGCCGCCGCCGTTATAGTAGGAATAGCGCTCGGCGTAGCTGTAAGCGAGGATGCGGCTGACCATCGGCCACAGCAGGATCAGCATGGCCACCATGCTCATCAGGCCGAACAGCACGAGGTTGCGCACCTGCAAAAGCGCCTGCTTTTTCTGCCCGGCGCGGGCAATGCGCGCGCTGCTTACCAGCACCAGCACCGCGTAGGCAAAGTAGTAGCCCACCACAAAATATAAGTACCACCGGCGGGAAAGGATGATGGCTGCCGTGGCGGCAAACAGCAGGCAAAAGCGCACCGGCTCCAGCTTTTCAAACCGGAAGTCCAGCGTGAGCAGCAGGATGCTGAAGCCGAAGATGAGGCCGAACCAGTCCGGCTGGCTGAGCATGGCGCTCATGCGCAGCCACGGGTAGGTGACCATCCAGGTCATGCCGATGAGGAAGTACCAGAAGCGGTTTTTCACCCGCAGCATCTGCCCCACCTTGATGGTAAGCCCTGCCAGCAGCACCAGCAGCATGGGCAGGATGCTGAACACCTGACAAAAGGCAAAGCTGTCGCCGGTGCGGTCGCTCAGGCAGAAGGGAAACTCCAGAAACAGGGTGATGAAGTTGGTGTAGTCCTCGGCAAAGGAGCCGAAGATGAACTGGAAGCCCGCCGCCGGGCTTTGCAGAAAGGCAGCTTCGGCCCAGTACTGTTTGTTGATATAGTTGACGTAATCCCAGATATACACAAAGCTGCGGCGGCCAAGCGCCCAGAAAAAGTAGACCAGCGCCGCCGCCCACAGGCCGACGAGCACCGCCTTGTGGAAGAGGTCAAATTTGATTCCCGCCACCCGCAGCACCAGCAGCACACAGGCAAACAGGGCAAGGTTGCACCACAGGCTCACCAGCGGGAAAAAGAATTTGCTGCCGGGCGCAGCCTGCGCAAAAACGGCCAGCAGCACCGCTGCTGCCGCCAGCACCAGCACGATTTTCGCCGCAGCGGAAACGCGGGGCTTTGTAATGGGTTCGGACATGGAATAGGACCCTCCTTGCAAAATTTCACACCTTACAGTATAACAACTCCCCCGGGCACTGTCCAGCACCCCGGCGGCGAAAAATGCAGAATGTCCCGCCGCTTTCAAAGCAGACGGGACATTTTTGCATAAATATTACTTATCGGAAACTTCTGCAGCGGTCTTAGCAGCCTTTGCCGCCTTGCGCTTTTGTGCCAGCGCCCTGTTGGAGCTCAGGCGGGCGGCGTCCGGGTTTGGGGCTTCCGGGGCAAGCCGCAGCAGATAGCTGCCCATGGCGGGCAGGTCCAGCGTCAGGGTGTAGTCCCGGCCGAACACACCGCCGTCGGTGGTGTGGAAGCTCTGCTTGCGGTGCGCCTTGTGCACGCCGCCCCAAGTGCCGGCCTCGGTGTCCAGCACCAGCTCTGCGCTGCAGGGGAACTTGAGGTACAGGGGGAACTTTTTGTGGGCGTGGTCCTGGGTGTTCATCACGCAGAGCAGGTTCTGCCCGCGCCCCTTGCGCAGCCATGCGTACACACCCTCGGCGCAGCTTTCGTTTGCCACCCACTCAAAGCAGTCCGGGTTGTACTCGCCATCGTACAGGGCAGGCTCGGAGGCGTAGGTGCGGCTCAGAGCGGCAAAGTACTTCTGGAAGGCATCGTGGAAGGGGTATTCCAGCAGATTCCAGTCCAGCTCCCGCTTTTCGTCCCACTCCCGGAAATGTGCCAGTTCGTTGCCCATAAAGTTCAGCTTTTTGCCGGGATGGGTGTACATATAAAAATACAGGGTGCGCAGCTGGGCGCATTTTTCCGCGTAGCTGCCCCACAGCTTATCAATGATGGTCTTTTTGCCGTGCACCACCTCATCGTGGCTCAGCGCCAGCAGATACAGCTCGTTGTAGAAGTAGTGCATACTGAACAGCAGCTTGCCGTAGCAGCCCGGGCGCTCGCCGAAGGGGGTGGCAAAGTAGTCCAGCGTGTCGTGCATCCAGCCCATGTCCCACTTGTAGTCAAAGCCCACGCCCTCGTAGCGGGTGGGAGCGGTCACCTTGAGGAAGTTGGTGGAGTCCTCCGCCATGTAGATGCCGGTGGGCCAGCGCTCGTTCAGCCCGTGGTTCAGGCTGCGCAAAAAGTTCACCGCGCCCTGATTCACGCCGCGGTTGGGGTCGCCCTGCCAGTACAGCGCCCGGGAGATGGCGTCCATGCGGATGCCGTCGCAGTGGTACACGTCCATCCACAGCCCGGCGGCGCTGCTCAAAAAGCTGCACACCTCCCGGCGGTAGTAGTTGAAGTTGCAGGTGCCCCACTCGCTCTGTCCCACGTCGCTGTCGTACTCGTACAGGTAGGTGCCGTCAAACTTTGCCAGTGCGTCGGCGTTGGCGGCAAAGTGCACCGGCACAAAGTCCATGATGACGCCGATGCCCATGCGGTGGCAGGCGTTGACAAAGCCCGCGAACTGGGCGGGGGTGCCGTAGCGGCTGGTCACCGAGAAGTAGCCGGTGGTCTGGTAGCCCCAGCTGCCGTCAAAGGGGTGCTCGGCCAGCGGCAGCAGCTCCACATGGGTAAAGTGGTGCTCCAGCAGCCACGGGATCAGCTCCCGCGCCAGCTCCTCGTAGTTGTACCACCCGTCCGAGCCGTCCGGCCGGGTGGTGCCGGGCTTATGCTTCCAGCTGCCGGCGTGCAGCTCGTAGATGTTCAGCGGGCGGTTGCGGCATTTGTCCCGCCGCTCCATCCACGCGGTGTCGTCAAAGGTGAAATCCAGCTTTGTCAGCTTGCTGGCGGTGCCGGGGCGCAGCTCGGTGGCAAAGGCGTAGGGGTCGCTGCGCATCACGGTGCTGCCGTCCGCGCCATGCACGCGGTATTTGTACAGATCTCCTTCCGCAAGGCCGGGGATAAAGGCGCTCCACACGCCGGTATCGGCTTTTTCCATGGGTACGCCGCGCTCCCAGCCGTCAAAGCCGCCGCACACCTCCACGGCGGTGGCACCGGGTGCCCACACGGCAAAACGCCAGCCCTCGGCGCCGTTTGGGTCGGTGCAGGGGTGCGCACCCAGAATGCGGTAGGCATCGAAGCAGTCGCCACTGAAAAACGTGCGGGGGATCACAGGGTAATTCATGCAAAGATCTCCTTACTTCTCTATGTTGACCGGCGGTGTGCGCCGGTTGATACAAGGCTGTTTGGGCAAACTATCCAAGAAAAACGCTTTTTTACCAGCACAGTAGCCGATAATCTTAGCGAATCTTGACAAAAAACGGCAAAAATACACATATTTGCCAGAGGGTGTGGTATACTGTTGCTACCGCCTTGCGGGCGGTGCAACTTTTTAGAGCAATAGAATGGGAGCGAATGATCATGGCTTGGTATGACGAAGCAGTATTTTATCACATTTATCCGCTGGGGCTGTGCGGCTGTGCGCACGAAAACGACGGCCAGCCCACCCCGGGCGCTTTTGCAAAGCTGGAAGCATGGGCAGCCCACGCGGCAAAGCTGGGCTGTACAGCCATCTACATCGGCCCGCTGTTCGAGAGCGGCTCCCACGGCTACGATACCATCGACTACCGTCTGGTGGACCGCCGCCTTGGCACCAACGAGGAGTTCAAGGCTTTTGTGGCGGCCTGCCACGCCCGCGGGCAGCGGGTCATCGTGGACGGCGTGTTCAACCATGTGGGCCGCGATTTCTTCGCGTTCCAGGACCTGAAGGCAAACCGTGAGAACGCCCGGTATAAGGACTGGTTCTGCGATGTGAACTTCTGGGGCAACAACGAGTATAACGACGGCTTTTCCTACGGCAACTGGGGCGGCTACAACCTGCTGGTCAAGCTGAACCAGCGCAACCCGGAGGTGCAGCAGTACCATTATGATACCGTCCGCTTCTGGGTGGAGCAGTTCGACATCGATGGCATCCGTCTGGACGCAGCCGATGTGTTGGATTTTGACTTCATGCGCGGGCTGCGCCGTCTGGCAAACGAGGTAAAGCCGGAGTTCTGGCTGATGGGCGAGGTCATCCACGGCGATTACAGCCGCTGGGCAAACCCGGAAATGCTGCACTCCGTGACCAACTACGAGCTGCACAAGGGCCTGTGGAGCGGCCACAACGACCACAACTATTTTGAAATTGCCCACACCATGCGCCGGCTGCAGGGACTGTGCCACGACACCCGGCTGTATCTCTTCTCGGATAACCACGACGTGGAGCGCCTGCCCAACAAGCTGCGCAACCGGGAGCACATCCGGCACATCGCCATTCTGGTGTACAGCCTGTGGGGCATCCCGTCCATCTACTACGGCTCAGAGTTCGGCATCGAGGGCAAAAAGGAGTGGGGCAGCGACTGGCCGCTGCGTCCCTGTCTGGAGCTCAGTGACTACGCTGATGCAGAACGTACAAATCCTGTTACCAGTGTATACAAAGCGCTGGGGAAATGCAAGGCTGAATTGCCGGAAATGACCTACGGCGAGGTAAAGGAATTGCAGCTCACCACCCAGTGCTACGCCTTTGCCCGGGTACTGGACGGCAAGGCCGTGGTGGCGGTGCTGAACAACGGCGATACCCCCGCACAGCTGGAGTTCCAGTTGCCGGTGGAAACCGCCAAGGTCACCGACCTGCTGGCGGACACCGTGGGCGCAAAGGAGGTGCTGGTCTCCACCGAGTGGGACCGCATGAAGGTGCAGCTGCCCTCCAATTACGCCACCCTGCTGCGGGTAGAATAAAGCAACGCCTGCGGCGTGACCGGCGCAAAAGCCTTTACCCTTTGGAGATAGGTTTCCCCCTTCCGGGGAAAGCCTTTGTTCAGAAAGCTGAGATTGGAATAACCTTGCACATTTTGCCGCGTTTTGCTACAATAAGGAGAGAAAAGTCGTTTTACGGAAAGGAAGCCTGACCCCCTATGAATGCAGCACAGCGCAGAGAACGCATCCTGACCCGGCTGAACAGTGCCGGTGCCCCTTTAAGCGCCAGCACGCTGGCGGCCGAGCTGGGGGTGTCGCGGCAGATCGTGGTAGGGGATGTGGCGCTGCTGCGCGCCGGTGGGGCGCAGATCGATGCCACCCCCCGGGGCTATCAGCTGCACCCGGCGGAGAAGGGCTATACCGGCATTCTGGCCTGTGTGCACCGCACGCAGGAGGAGATGCGCCGGGAGTTGTACACCGTGGTGGATCAGGGCGGCACGGTGGTGGATGTGGCGGTGGAAAACAGCCTTTACGGCGAGATCCGTGCCACCCTGAACCTGTGCAACCGGTACGATGTGGACAACTTTATCCGTCAGGCAGCCGATGCACCCGAGAGCCTTTTGAGCCGCATGACCGGCGGTGTGCACCTGCACACCCTGCGCTGCCCGGACAAGGACACCTTTGCCCGCATCCGCGATGCTTTGGAGCAGCAGGGGCTTTTGTACCGCAAGGAGTAACGCCGCTCCGCTTATACCCAGTATAAAAAGGGCTGCGGGGCTTGTCTATCCGCAAAAACGGAAAAATGTTGGAAAATCAACAAAAATGCAAAAGAGGTGGGTTTTCTGGATATCCGCATTGAAAAGACCGAGCGCGCCATCAAGCAGGCCTTTATGGAGCTGCGCCGCGAAAAGCCGGTGGAAAAGATCCGTGTCAAGGAGCTGTGCGACCGCGCCTGCATCAATAAATCCACATTCTACGCCCATTATCAGGATATCTATGCGCTGGCCAACGCCATGGAGGACGAGATGGTGCACGCGGTGGTGGAAAGCCTGCCCCGCCTGACCGCCAGCGATGTGAGCGAGCGCACCGAGTGGCTTGCGCGGGAGATGTTCCGCGCCTTCACCGCGCATCAGGCCGAGATCAGCGTGCTCTTCTCCGGCTCCCGGCAGGGGCTGTTCATCAACCGGGTGGAACAGGCCATGTGCCAGTGCATCGCCCAGACCGACCCCACCTTTGAGACGGACGTAGTGCGCAAGGTGGTGCTTTCCTTCTGCGTGCAGGGGTGCTACTACACCTTTACCACCTACTGCGGCCAGATGGACGAAAAGCGCCTTGTGACCCTGCTGGCCTCCATCGCCCGCGCCGCGCAGCGGATACGCATGTAACGCGGGACGATCAAAAATGGTCGCCGCTTGTGCTTTGGTCATCTTTAGAGGAATAATTATTTTTACTTCGGGATAGCGGAGCGTCTGCGGACGCTCCGCTATCCCATTTTCACAGGGCAGGGACGTAACCGAAAACGGCAGTTGCGCCCCGCCCATAAAAAATACAAAGTCGGGCAGTCTGCGGGCTGTCCGGTTTTTTGTTTTACGGGGGACACACGCCTTGACAAAACCACCAAAAAATAAGACGAAAATTCGTCATCTGCACTTTTTTACCAGATTTTTCAAGAAAGAGTTTACACTATGCCGGAAACGGTGGTATTATATAAAATAGTATGGTATGGGGTAAAATGTGCCTGTGTACTCCGGGAGGGTATGGGATGAAGAACAAGATCTCGCGCCGCAGCTTTCTGGCGGCGGCTGCGGTCTCGGCGGCAGCACTGGCAGTGACCGGCTGCGATGCAAAAACGAGCAAAAAAGCAGTGACCGACATCACGGTGTGGAACTACTATAACGGCGACCAGCTGGAAAGCTTCAACCGCCTTGTGAGCACCTTCAACGAGACCATCGGCAAGGCAAAGGGCATCCGGGTGTCCGGTTCCAGTCAGGGCACGGTGAACGATCTGGAGGCCAACGTGATGGACGCTGCCGAGGGCAAGGTGGGCTCTGCGGAGATGCCCACCATTTTTGCCGCCTACGCGGATACCGCTTATAAGCTGGACCAGATGGGCATGGTGGTGGACCTGAAGGACTATCTGACCGAGGATGAAAAGGCCGCCTTTGTGCCCGGCTATATCACCGAGGGCGATTTTGACGGCAGCGGCAGCATAAAAATTTTTCCGGTGGCAAAATCCACCGAGCTGATGTTCTTTAACGATACCGACTGGCAGCGGTTCGCAAAGGAAACCTTTGTGCGTTACGGTGCCCTTTCCACCATGGAGGGTGTGACGGCGGTAGCCGAGCAGTACTACAACTGGTCCGGCGGCAAGGCGCTGTTTGGCCGGGACGCGCTGGCAAACTATATGCTTGTGGGCGCAAAGCAGCTGGGCTGCGAAATTTTTGAAGTGCACAACGGCAAAATGACCCTGCACTTCGACCATGATGTGGTGCGCAAGCTGTGGGATAACTACTATGTGCCCCTCGTCAAGGGGTATTTTGCTGCGAATGGCCGCTTCCGCAGCGATGACGTGAAAACCGGTGCACTGCTGGGCTGTGTAGGCTCCTGTGCCAGCGCCACCTTCTTCCCGAAGCAGGTGATGCCCGGGGATAACCAGGTCCACGATATTGAGATGAAGGTACTGCCTGCGCCCCGGTTTGCCGGGAGCGAAAAGGTGGCGGTGCAGCAGGGTGCCGGCATGGTGGTCACCACCGGCACCGAGGCCGAGATCAACGGCGCAGTCACCTTTTTAAAGTGGTTCACCGAGCCGCAGAATAACATCGCTTTCGCGGTGGAGTCGGGCTATCTGCCGGTGACCACCGCCGCCAACGACATGGACGCCATCCGCGCAAGCGGGCTGGAGCTGACCGACAATATGGAGCAGACCCTTTCCGGCGCGGTAAAAACGGTGCGCGAAAACGAGCTGTACACCCCTACGGCCTTTGCAGGCGGCAATGCAGTCCGCAAGATACTGGAATACAGCATGGGCGATCAGGCCAGTGCCGACCGGGACACGGTGCTGGAACGCATCGCCGCAGGCCAGAGCGCGGAGGCAGCCACGGCAGAGTTTTTGACCGACGACTATTTTGAGGCGTGGTATCAGGCCACTCTTGCGCAGTTACAGCAGTACGAGGGCTGACCGCCCGCAAAAAAGACGGAAAGGAGGCAGGGCGATGTTTGACGCATGGAAACAGCGCCAGCGGCAGCGCTTGGAAAACAGACCGGAAAGAACCGTGTTCTACAATATTTTTGCCACCATGATGCTGGTGCTGGCGGTGGAGCTGCTGATGGCGGTCGTCAGCATCCTTGCCATCAACGTGACCGAGCAGCTGGACGAAAACGCCAAGGATCTGCTTACCATGCGGGTGCGCAACCGCGCCAGCTATGTGCAGGAGATCCTGCGGAACGCGGAGGATCTGGAGCAGCTGAGCGAGCAGATCACCGCCACCACCCAGCAGCTGCTGAAAAGCGGCGATATCTCGCTGGACACGCTGGATAACGGCAGCGAACAGAGCGATGCCCTGCTGGTAGCGCTTGCCCCGCAGCTTCTGGACACCCTGCGCACAAAGCAGGTGACCGGCATTTTTCTCATCCTGAACACCCACGATCTGGACACCTGCGAGGTGGGCAAAAAAATGCCCGGCATCTACCTGCGGGATATGGACCCGGACGCCCGCCCTTCGGAGCGCAACAGCGACCTTTTGCTGGAACGCGCCAGCGCCACAGTGGTAAAAGAGCTGGCCATCGGCACGGATAAGGGCTGGCAGCCCGCTTTCCCCTATCAGGGAGATACCAAGGGTGGCATCCTGCGCACGGTATTTCAGACCGCGTATAAGAGCGATGCCGGCCTTTCGGCGGAAAGCTATGGCCGCTGGACCACCAACTCCTACTGTCTGGCAGGGGACGACCGGCACGCCATTGCCTACTCGATGCCGCTGATCCTGCCGGACGGCACGGTATACGGCGTGGTGGGCGTGGAACTGCTCACGGACTATCTGCAGACAAAGCTGCCCTTCACCGAGCTGGACGAGGACAAGGCAGGCACCTATTTTATCGTGACCACTACCGATGATGCGCTGACGGACGGCGTGCTCTCCCTGCGCAAGACCGTGACCTCCGGCGAGGATCTGGTAACGGCAGATGCACCGCTGGGCGTTTTGAACTGCCGCAGCGATGGCAACGGCGGCAACTGGGTGGAGCTGAACGATAAGCGCTATTATATGGTGCTGGAGCCGCTGCAGGTGTATAACCGCAACGCGCCCTTTGCCGCCGAAAAGTGGTTTCTGGCGGGTACCATGGAACAGTCGGTGCTGCTGGCTTTTTCCAGCCGGGTGCGCGAGGTGCTGCTGACCACCATAGCGATCACGCTGGTGCTGAGCGTTTTGGGCAGCCTGCTGGTCTCGGCACGGCTGGCCAGACCCATCAACCGTTTGTACCGCGAGGTGATAGACGCGCAGGAGAAAAAGACCTTCCCCCGCCTGTCCCGCACCGCCATCCGGGAGGTGGACCGCTTTGCCGAGACCATTACCGAGCTGAACAAGGAGCTGGTGACCAACTCCACCAAGTTTTTGCGCATCATGGATATGGCCAGTGTGGAGATCGGCGGCTACGAGCTGCGCACCGACACCGGCAGCGTGTTTGTGACCGATAATTTCTTCTCCCTGCTGGGCAAGCCTGAGATGCAGGGCGAGCCGCTGAGCGTGCGCCGGTTCGAGGAGGTGCTCAAGGGCATCCGGGAAAAGAATCCCTGTGACCACACCGCCGAGGGCGACGAGCTGCTGACCATTCAGCAGCCGGACGGGGTGCGGTACATCATGCTGCGCAGCACCATCGAGGGGCACGCCAAGATCGGCCTTGCCGAGGACGTGACCGCCGCTGTGCTGGAACGGAAGCGCATCGAGCACGAGCGCGATCACGATATCCTGACCGGGCTGTACAACCGGCAGGCCTTCAACCGGGTGTGCACCGAGCTGTTCGCCGCGCCGGAGCGCATGGGCGTGGCGGCGCTGATGATGATGGACTTGGATAACCTCAAGCACATCAACGATACCTACGGCCACGACTGGGGCGACCAGTACATCCGCCGCACCGGTCAGTGCCTGCGGGACAATACCCCCGCCGGGACGGTCTGCGCCCGCCTTTCCGGCGATGAGTTCCTTGTGCTGTTCCACGGCTACCGCAGCCGGGACGCAGTGCGGGAAAAGATCGACTGCCTGATCAATGCCATGCGGCAGAGCGTGGCGCTGCTGCCCAGCGGCAACGCTTTGCACATCAGCCTTTCCGGCGGCATTGCGTGGTACCCGGACGACGGGCAGGACTGGGAGACTTTGAAAAAATACGCCGACTTTGCCATGTATCAGGTCAAGCATTCGGAGAAGGGCCGGGTGGAGGAGTTCGACATCGGGGTATACAACCGCGAAGCCTACGCCGAGCGCACCCGCAGGGAGTTCCGGCAGCTGCTCAGCAATGCGCAGGTGTTCTACTGCTTCCAGCCCATCTTCTCGGCACGCAGCGGCAGGGTAGTCGCCTACGAGGCGCTGATGCGCTCCGACCTGCCCACCCTGCGCTCCCCGGCCACCATCATGAAGCTGGCGCGGGAGCAGGGGGCACTGTACGAGATCGAGCGCATCACCTTTACCAAGGCGCTGGAGACCTTCGACAGCCTGTGCCGGGCGGGCAGTGTGTCCGGGGATGCCATGCTCTTTGTCAACTCCATCGCCAACACCTGCCTGTCGCATGAGGACGGCAAATATATAAACAGCCATTGGCACGAGCTGTGCCACCGCATGGTCGTCGAGATCACCGAAGAGGAAGAAATCGACTACGAAGCACTGGAGAGAAAGCGCAATGCACCGGGCTTTTCCGGGATGTTTGCACTGGACGATTACGGCAGCGGCTATTCCAACGAGAATACGCTATTGCAGCTTGCACCCCGGTTCGTCAAGGTGGATATTACCATCATCCGTGGCATCGACACCTCGCCGGACAAGCAGCAGATCCTGCGCAATGTGGTGGCTTACGCCCACCCCCGCAGCATGAAGATCGTTGCCGAGGGCGTGGAGACCGCCGCCGAGCTGCGCACGGTCATCGAGCTGGGCGCAGACCTTTTGCAGGGCTATTTTCTGGCACGCCCGGCCATTGTGCCGGGAGCGATCGCGCCGGAGGCAGTGGCGATCATCCAGGAGTTACAGCGCCGGGCAAAAGATTAAAAAAACAAGCCCTCCCGGGCGCTGCGGCGCAGGGAGGGCTTTTGCAACGGAGGTAGAAAAATATGGTACAGGTGGATCTCATCACCGGCTTTTTGGGCGCAGGCAAGACCACCTTTCTGCGCCGCTATGTGCGGTATCTGGTACAGCAGGGGCATAAGGTGTGCATTTTGGAAAACGACTTTGGCGCGGTGAACGTGGACGCCATGCTGGTGCAGGAGGTGCTGGGCCCCGGCTGCGATGTGGAGACCATCAGCGGCGGCTGCGACTGCGACACCCACCAGCGCCGGATGCGCACCAAGCTCATCGCCATGGCCATGCGCGGTTTTGACCGGGTGGTGGTGGAGCCCAGCGGCATCTTTGATGTGGACGAGTTTTTCGATATCCTGCGGGACGACCCGCTGGACCGGTGGTATCAGCTGGGCAGCGTCATTGCCGTTGTGGACGCCCTTCTGCCGGAAACGCTTTCGCCGCAGGCAGAGTACCTGCTGGCGTCCGAGACCATGAACGCAGGCTGCGTGCTGCTGAGCCGCGCCCAGCTGGCAGCGCCCGCCCAGTGTGCCGCCGCCGCTGCCCACTTGGAGCGTGCACTGGAAGCCGCAAAATCTTCCCGCCGCTTTGCGCCAGGGGAGATCCTTGCCAAGGACTGGGCTGCCCTGACCGATGCCGACCTTGCTGCCCTTGCCGCCTGCGGCTACCGGCAGGCCAGCTGCGAAAAGCTGCATTTTGACCAGCACGCGGCCTTTACCTCCCTTTGCTTTCTGGAACTGCACCTCACCCCACAGCAGCTGCAGGCCGCCGCACAGCGGCTGTTCAACGCACCGGAATGCGGGCGGGTGCTGCGGGTCAAGGGTTTTGCGCCCGCCCCGGCAGGCGGCTGGCTGGAGCTGAACGCCACCGCCGCCGGCTGCACCCTTGCGCCCATCCCGCAGGGGCAGGAGGTAGTCATCGTCATCGGCGAGGCACTGGATAAAGCCGCCATTGAAGCAAACCTGAAGGGGTGAAAGGCAGTTTTCCCCTATAACAAAACGCATTGTGGAAAAACAGGAGGGAGCATCATGCAGGAAGTACGCGCAGCCGTTATTGGCACCGGGGTCATGGGGCGCAAGTATGCCCAGATGATCGCAGAGGAAAAGGCGGGGGCATTGCGTCTGACCGCCGTGGTCTGCCGCAGCGCCGGGGCGCAGCAGTGGGCAAAGGATACCCTGCCGGATACGGTGCGGGTGTGCCCCAGCGCCGAGGCGCTGTACGATTATGCAGAAGAATTTGACGCCGTGCTGGTGGTCACCCCGCACAAGACCCACCCGGAACTGGTGATGCAGGCTTTTGCCCACGGCAAGCACGTTCTGTGCGACAAGCCCAGCGCAAACGCGCTGGCACCGGCGCTGAAAATGAACCGCGCCGCCGAGGAAAGCGGCCTTGTTTTCGCCATGATGTTCCATCAGCGCCGCTACAAAAAGTATATGCGGCTTAAAAAATTACTGGATGATGGGGCGCTGGGCGCGGTCAAGCGGGTGCAGCTGGAAAACAGCCGCTACTTCCGCACATGGATGTACCACCGCTCCGGCAGCTGGCGTTCCAGCTGGGCAGGAGAGGGCGGCGGCGCACTGCTCAATCAGGGCCAGCACATTCTGGACATCTGGCAGTGGCTGTTCGGGATGCCAACCAGTATTTATGCCGTGATACCCTACGGGAAGTATAACGACTTTATGGTGGACGACGAAGCCACCCTGCTCATGGAGTACCCGCAGCAGCGCACGGCAACCTTTATTCTTTCCACCGGCGAGGGCAGCTACACCGAGCGGTTGGAGATCGTGGGCACCAAGGGCACCGCCCTGCTGGAAAAGGACACCCTCACCCTGCACACCTACACGCCAGACACCGAGACCTACCGCCGTACCGCAGACTGCACCGAGCGCCAGCAGCTTACCGTGACCACCGTTACCGAGCAGTTCGCGCCGCAGGCAGAGCCTTACCCGGAGATGCTGGCAAACTTTGCGGATGCCATTTTGCACGGCACGCCCCTGACCGCCCCCGGCGTGGAGGGCGTGCGGGCGCTGGAACTGACCGACGCGGCTTACCTGTCCGCTTGGCTGGGGGAGAAGATCACCCTGCCGCTGGACGCAGACCGGTTTGAACAGGAGCTGCAAAAGCATATTCAGGAGGAACAGGCAAATGGCTAAACTGCGGTTTATTGTAGTAGGCTCCGGCTGGCGGTCGCTGTTTTACTGGCGTATCGCGCAGGCGCTGCCGGAACGGTTCGAGCTGTGCGCCATGCTTTGCCGCACCGAGGAAAAGGCCGAAAAAATGCACCGGGAGTACGGCGTGCCGGTAAGCACCTCGGCGGAGCAGTGCATTGCCCTGCACCCGGATTTCGTGGTGGTGGCAGTGAATAAAGCGTCCATCGCCGCCGTCAGCACCGAATGGCTTGCCCGGGGCTTTGCCGTGCTGTGCGAGACCCCGGCGGCGCTGGAGGAGGACGCATTGCGCGCCCTCTGGCAGCTGCACCAGCAGGGCGCAAAGCTGCAGGTTGCAGAACAGTACTGGCTGTACCCCACGCTGGCAAAACGGCTGGCAGCAGTGCGCAGCGGCGCACTGGGCACGCCGCAGTTTGCCCGGCTGTCGGTGGCGCACGGCTACCACGCGGTCAGTCTGGCGCGGCAGTTCCTGAACGCCGGGCAGCAGCCGGTGCGGGTGACCGGACGCAGCTGGACGGAAAAGATCATCGAAACGGATTCCCGCTGGGGCGCGGTGCATAACGGCGCATTGGTGGAAAAGACCTTGCAGCAGCACACGCTGGAATTTGCGGGCGGCGGCACAGCGTTTCTGGATTTTAACGGTGTGCAGTACCACTCCTATCTGCGCAGCACCCACACCAGTGTGCAGGGAGAGCGGGGCGAAGTATTCGACGACACCCTGCGCTGTCTGGATGCCGCCGGGGAGCCGGTGTGCCGTCAACTGACCCCGCTGCCCGACCCGCTGGCAGCTGCCGCCGCGCAGGCAGGGCTGAACGAGGACGAGACCGCCATCGCCTGTTTTCTGGACAGGATGCAGGGCTATCTTGCCGGCGGAGCAGAGGTGTACCCGCTGGCAGACGCATTGCAGGATGCCTACCTTGCCCTGCTGATGGAGCGCGCTCTTGCCGCCGGTCAGCCGCTGGAAAGCACTCCGCAGCCGTGGAATACAGAAGAACGATAAAAAAGGCTCAGGAGCACCTGTCGGCGCTTCTGAGCCTCTTGATTTATAATGATTGGATCACATCAGGTCGATCAGTGCTTCCACCTCGTCCATGCGGGTGGCCCAGCTGGTGGCGATGCGCACCACGGTGTGGGTGTCGTCGAACTTTTCCCAGAAGCCGAACTTTGCCTTGCCTTCCAGCGCAGCCAGCTGGGTGTTTTCCAGCACAAGGAAGATCTGGTTGGTGGGGGAGTCCATAAAGAAGCGATAGCCCTTTTCCGCAAAGCCCTTCTTCAGGCGGTTGGCGGTGGCAATGGCGTTTTTGCTGATGGAGAAATACAGGTCATCGGTGAACAGCACGTCAAACTGGATGCCCAGCAGCCGTCCCTTTGCCAGCAGTGCGCCCTGCTGCTTGACCATGGTCATAAAATGCGCCGGTGCGCCGTGGGGGAACACCACAGCCTCGCCGCACAGCGCACCCACCTTGGTGCCGCCGATGTAGAACACATCGGTCAGCCGGGCAAGGTCGGCCAGCGTCACGTCCGTGCCCTCGGCAGCCAGACCATAGCCCAGCCGTGCACCATCGAGGAACAGCGGCATCTTGTACTCCTGACACACAGCGTGCAGGGCTTCCAGCTCCGCCTTGGTGTACAGGGTGCCGTACTCGGTGGGGTGAGAGATGTACACCATGCCGGGGAACACCATGTGGTCGTGGTTGTCGTCGGCGTAGAAGGTGGCCACCAGTGCCCGCAGCTCGGCAGCGTCCAGCTTGCCGTTGTGCTGGGGCAGGGTGATGACCTTGTGGCCGGTATACTCGATGGCACCGGCCTCGTGCCCGGCTACATGGCCGGTGGCAGCAGCCACCACGCCCTGCCACCGCTGCAGCATGGACGCGATGACGATGGCGTTGCTCTGGGTGCCGCCGGAGATGAACTGCACATCGGCCTCCGGGCAGGCGCAGGCGGCGCGGATCTTCTCGCGGGCGCTGGCGCAGTAGGGGTCGGTGCCGTAGCCGGAGACCTTTTCAAAGTTGGTCTCGGTCAGCTTTTGCAGAATGGCGGGGTGTGCACCCTCGCAGTAGTCGTTTTCAAAATACAGCATGGCAAAACGCTCCTCTATATAATTGTAAGAAAACAGTACCTCTATTCTACATCGCCGCGAAAACCCTGTCAAATCCAAAACCGCGCACAGCGCACGCAAGGCACCGCAAAAACGCTTACAGGATACCCGGTGCGACACTATGTTGACCGGAACTACAGCCTACGACAGCTTTTTTTACGAAAGTATGATCCTTTCCAAAAAGATGAAAAGTTTTTCAAAAAAGTGCTTGACAATTCTGCTGCATCTGGTATAATAACTATCGTTCCCGGCGCAACGGCGCAGGAACACAACAGAATATGCGGATATGGCGGAATTGGCAGACGCGTTAGATTCAGGTTCTAATCGGGGCAACTCGGTGGAGGTTCAAGTCCTCTTATCCGCACCAAACAATGAAAATCCGAACCTTTTCTCAATAGGAGAAGGGTTCGGGTTTTTTGTATTCTTTGGAAAACAGAACGAATCCCTTGCTTCCATCGAAAAACGTCCTAGACCTTATCATAAGAAAGCACGACAGACCACTGTAAGAGTGCCGTAAGGCAGAAAGGACACAAACATGAAGTACGGTGAAAGAGCCTGCAAGTTCAACATGGACACCGGCTGCGTGGAGCTGCTGCTCCGGGATGGGAGAATGATCTCCATTGACTGCACTGGGGTCGAGGATGAATTGGACGTGACCATGGCGCAGAGGACGGAACTGGATTACCTTATCTACAATGACCCGCTGGGCTATGCCGATTTGATTCTGAACGGTGACACGAAGGAATATTTGAAGAATGTGGCTGGGAGCCATGGGCTAGAGGATTAGAAAAATATCATCTGCTCTTTGCGGCAGACGGTAGATATGAAAATTGCATGAGTTGAGTTTGGGCGATGTGCTTTATAGCGAAGCACATCGCCTTTAGTTTTTCTTTCGGGTGGCAATGTCCTGAAAGCAGAAATAGTCCGGTTGGTGGCGGGACTGGGTGTACTCGAACAGCATCCCGTCCGAGTTGAAGGTCTGGTTTACCACCACTGCCACGCAATCATAGCCGTCCATATCCAGCAGCTTTTCATCACGGGCAGTTGCGTGTTCCACCGTGATGCGCCGTTTGCTGGTGATGATCTGCATTCCAAGCACGTTTTCAATAAAATCATAGATGGAATGGGATGCGATTTCCTCTGTCAGTCCGGGTACAAATTCCTTTAAAAAGTAGTTGATGTCCAGAATCAGTGCTTTTCCGTCCAGATAACGCACACGCTGTACCGCCCACAATTCATCGCCCTCAGAAAATCCGCTTTCCGCGGCAAACTGTTCCGTTGCGATGATGGTCTCAAACTTCGTGACCTTCGTCACGGCGTGAAGGCGGTTGCGGCGGGCGGTTTCTTGAAAGGTCTCGATGCCGCCGATGGTAAAGGTCGTCTTTCCCACCGGCTGGTAGATGACCCGCACGCCGCGCCCCTGCATGGACTGTACATAGCCGTCGGCGATCAGTTCCGCAATTGCACGGCGCACCGTGTTGCGGGAGCAGTCGTATTCTGCAATCAGCGTATTTTCACTGGGAAGCAGGGACTGGTAAGGATAGTCCTGCGCTTCGATGCGTTTTTTGATACTGCGGTAAATTCCTTCATATTTTGCTTTTGGCATGGCTGTTTACCTCAACTTGTTCAAACGTTTGTTTCAGTATACCGTGATTGCGCCTGAATTTCAAGGCATTCTCTTGTCCGATATGCTGAAAATTTTCAAACATAACATGATTTTTTGTAAATCAGCTTGACTTGTCTGAACAAGTGAACTATACTGAAACCACAAGCAAAACTTGTATGAACAAGTTTGAAGATGCCCGTATGAACAAGTTCGAAGATGCCCGTTCTACCGGGCAAAAGGAGGTAAACATTATGGGTAAATACGAACAGGACGCGCGACTGCTGCTTGAGTACGTTGGCGGCAAGGAGAACATCGCGGCAGTATCCCACTGCGTATCGCGTATGCGATTTGTCCTCAACGATCCCGCCAAGGCAGACGTTGCCAAGATCGAGGCACTGAAATCCGCCAAGGGCACTTTCACCTAGGCGGGACAGTTCTAGGTCATCATCGGCAATACGGTCAGCGATTTCTACAATGACTTTATTGCCGTCTCCGGCATTGACGGTGTCTCGAAGGATGCCGTCAAGAGCGCAGCCAAGCAGAACCAGAACGCATTGCAGAAGGTCATGAGCGTGCTTGCGGAGATTTTTGCCCCATTGATTCCCGCCATCATCACCGGCGGTTTGATTCTCGGCTTCCGCAACTGCATTGACAGCATCTACTTTTTTAATAACGGCACCCAGACGCTGTGCGACATCAGCCAGTTCTGGTCCGGCGTTGACAGCTTCCTGTGGCTGATCGGCGAAGCCATCTTCCATATGCTGCCGGTCTGCATCTGCTGGTCTGTCACAAAGAAAATGGGCACGACCCAAAGCCTGGGCATCGTCCTCGGTCTGACGCTCGTCTCAGGCCAGCTGCTCAACGCTTACGCCGTGGCTTCTACTGCGGCGGCAGATATCCCGAAATGGGATTTTGGCTTCTTCACCATCAACATGATCGGCTATCAGGCGCAGGTCATTCCCGCCATGCTGGCCGCGTTCACGCTGGTCTATCTAGAAAAATTCTTCCGCAAGATCTGCCCGGCGGTCATCTCGATGATCGTTGTGCCCTTCTGCTCGCTGGTGCTGTCCGTCATCATCGCCCACACTGTCCTTGGCCCCATCGGCTGGAAGATCGGCACCTTCATTTCTGACATCGTCTACGCCGGCATTTCCGGCTCCTTCCGCGTGGTCTTTGGCGCAATCTTCGGTTTTGTTTATGCCCCGCTGGTCATCACCGGCCTGCATCACATGTCCAACGCCATCGATATGCAGCTGATCGCCGACTTCGGCGGTACGATGCTGTGGCCCATGATCGCCCTTTCCAACATTGCACAGGGCTCCGCCGTGCTGGGCATGATCTACCTGCAGCGCAAGAATGCTGCCGCACAGGAAGTCAACGTTCCCTCCTGCATCTCCTGCTATCTGGGCGTTACGGAGCCCGCTATGTTCGGCGTCAACCTGAAATTCCACTTCCCGTTTATCTGCGGCATGATTGGATCTGCCATCGCAGCGGTCGTCTGTGTGGCAACTTCTACCACGGCCAACGCCATCGGTGTCGGCGGCATCCCCGGCATTCTGTCAATCCAGCCCGCCTATATGCTCAGCTTTGCGCTGTGCATGGCCATTGCCATCGTCGTCCCCTTTGTGCTGACCGTCATCGTCGGCAGGAAAAAAGGCGTTGCCTGATTTTGTGAGGTGTATACCATGAATGATTTTAAAGATAAAGTTGTCTACCAAATTTACCCGAAATCCTTCATGGACTCGAACGGTGACGGCTTCGGCGATTTGAAGGGCGTCACCGCGAAACTGGACTACCTCGCCGACCTGGGCATTGACTATCTCTGGCTGACGCCGTTCTTCCCCTCGCCCCAGCGCGACAACGGCTATGATGTGGCCGACTACCGTGCCGTTGACCCGCGCTACGGCACGATGGAGGATCTGGAGGAGCTTATCCGCGAGGCGGACAGGCGCGGTATCGGCCTGATGCTGGACATGGTGTTCAACCACACCTCCACTGAGCACGAGTGGTTCAAAAAAGCACTGGCGGGCGACAAAAAGTACCAGGACTATTACATCTTCAAGGACGGCACGCCCGACTGTTACCCGACGAACTGGGTGTCGAAATTCGGCGGCCCCGCGTGGGAATACGTGCCGTGCCTTGGCAAATGGTATCTGCATCTTTACGACGTCATGCAAGCCGACCTGAACTGGGAGAACCCCGCCGTGCGGGAGGAAATGGCTGACATCCTGCGATTCTGGAAGGCGAAGGGCATCAAGGGTTTCCGTTTCGATGTGATCAACGTCATCTCCAAGCCGGAGGTCTATGAGGACGATTTTGAGGGCGATGGACGGCGGTTCTATACCGATGGCCGCAACGTCCACAAGTACCTGAAGGAGCTGGTCGCCGCGGGCGGCATCGACGGTATGATAACCGTTGGCGAAATGTCCTCCACCACGCTGGAAAACTGCATCGGCTACACCGCTGAGGGCAACCACGAGCTGACGATGTGCTTTAATTTCCATCACCTGAAGGTGGATTACAAGAATGGTCAGAAGTGGGAACTGATGCAGCCTGACCACATGGCGCTGAAGAAGCTGTTCCAGATCTGGCAGGAAGGAATGCAGGCCCACGGCGGCTGGAATGCGCTGTTCTGGTGCAACCACGACCAGCCCCGTGCGGTCAGCAGCTTCGGCAGCGACACGACCTACTGGAAGGAAAGCGCCGAGATGCTGGCGGTGGCCATCCACTTTATGCGCGGCACACCGTACATTTATCAGGGTGAGGAGCTGGGCATGACGAACCCGCACTTCACGAAAATCGAGCAGTACCGCGACGTCGAGAGCCTCAACTACTACAGGATCCTGCGCCAGCAGGACAAGACCGAGGCCGAGACGCTGGACATTATCGCCCAGCGCAGCCGCGACGACAGCCGCACCCCGATGCAGTGGAATAGCAGCGAAAATGCGGGCTTCACCACTGGCACTCCGTGGATTGGTTTGGCGGACAACTACAAGGCCATCAACGCCGCTGCTGAGGTGGATGACCCAGATTCTGTGCGCAGCTTTTACAAGATGCTGGTGCATCTGCGCAAGACCCACAAGGTCATCAGCGAGGGCAAGATCGAGTTTCTTTACCCGGACAATGCCGATTTGTTGGCTTACCGCCGCTATGGTGCCGAAGATGGGGAAGAACTGCTGGTGCTGTGCAACCTGACTGAGCATGACGCACCTTACACCCTGCCAGAGGGCTGGGCAGATGCAGATAAGCTGCTGGGAAACTATCCTGACAGAAACGATGCCCTGCGTCCGTATGAGTGCCTGATCCTAACAAAGGCCTAAGATTTATTTCTCAAGTTTTTTCTCAAAACAAAAACAGGGTGCGCCCTGAATGGACGCACCCTGAAAATCCACAGACAATAGCGATATGTACAACAGGGCTTTCCCCGTCGGGAAGGCCCTGTTTCTCTTTGCTGGTGGTGTGATGAGACTGTTCCGCCTGCCATAGGCAAGCTCGCGTTTGCGCAGCAACAAAAGCCTCAGTGAAATATCATTCAAAGGTTTCCAGTGCTTCCACCAGTGCAAGGATGGTCAGCGACTGGCCGTATGCCATGGGAGCAATCAGAATGTTTTTGTAGTGGTCGCGGTCGTAGCCCATACCCGTACCGCCAGATACTTTCAGCACCGTACCATCGGTGTCGATGTTCTTGAGGATTGCACGGATAGCTTTCTTGGCACAGGGCAGGTAGGAATCATCCAGAATCCCCATGCGGATGCCTTTCAGGATGCCAGCGGTGATAGCAGCAGAGCCGGAAGTTTCTTCGTAGCTGGTGGAGTCATCCAGAACCGTATGCCAAAGGCCGTCCTCACCCTGAAGGTCACGCAGTGCGCGCACCTGTGCTTTGTAGGTATCCAGAATGAACGTCTTGATGCCCTGATTCAGCGTACCCTTAAACATATCCAGATAGTCCAGAATACCCAGTGTGAACCAGCTGTTGCCGCGGCACCAGAACACGCCGCCAAAGTTGTCCATCCGATTGAACGACCAGCCGTGGAAGAACAGACCGGTGTGGGTATCGTACAGATACTTGATGTGCATCAGCACCTGCTTAATGGATTCGTCGATCCACTCCTGCTTGCCGTACTTCTGGCCCATCCGATTGAGGAACAAGACGGTCATGAACAGGGTGTCGATCCACATCTCGCTCTCGTTTAGGCGAACGCCCTGACGGTCGCCGTTGGCACTGGTGACGTGCTGAAAGCCACCCTCACGGGTACGCGGGATGCACTCCATCAGCCACTTTGCCCAATCCAGACAAAGGGCTTCAAACTCAGGGTCGTGGTAAATCTCGTTCAATTCACACAGAGTCAGCAGCGGAGTAGTCGTGTTGATATTGCGGGAAGGCAGACCCTGCGCAATGTTCTCCTTGAACCAATCATGCAGGAAGGTGCGGTATTCCTCCGAATCCTGCATCTTGGCGATTTTGAGCAGTCCGTACAGGCCGATGCCCTGCGGCCAGTCCCACTCCTTGATGCCGAAGTCACGGCTAAAAAATCCGATGGCCTCGCCGCCTTCTTTCAAAGTGTCCTCGTTTTCGGGGGCACCAAGGTGCATCAGCTTCTGGATAACAAGATCCAGCTTTTTCTGAATCAGTTCTTTTTTGATTTCGTTTGCCATAAAAAACACCTCATGTATTTGTATTGTTTTTCTCAGCGGTTGAAGTAAGCGATTTTCGATATTGTGCAGGCGTAACGTGTTGATATTTCTTGAACACACGTCCCAGATAGGTGATGCTCTCAAACCCGGTACGGCTTGCGATTTCGGAAACGGAAAGTGTTGTTGTTTCTAACAGGCTCTGCGCTTTTTTTACCCGCAGGATGTTGATGTATTCGTTGATGCCGAAGCCAGTCACTTCATGGAAGGAACGGCTGAGATAATACTTGCTGATATAAAACTGCTCGGCAAGGCTGTCCAGCGAGAGCGTTTCCTGAAAGTGATCGGAAATGTAGTCTGAGATTTGGTAGACTGTATCGAACTTTCCGCCGCTGGCCTTACCCTCCTGCACATCGTTCAGGCAGGCGACCTGCTGATTGCTGCGCCGGAAGTGGATGAAGCCTAGAATCAACTCCGAAAGAATAGCGGTCTGGCTCATAGGCTCTGCCTTGTCCAGTTCCTCCATGATTTGCAGAAACAATCGGCGGGTATTCGCTGTCTGCTTCGGGGTCAGTTCGTAAATTCCGTAGTGCTTGTGGAAGAACGCACCGATCTTCAGTTCCGGGAACATCTTATCGACCTTTTCCACAATGTCCCGGTCTACATAGAGGATCACTCGCTCGTATTCGGTTTCCGGGTCTCCCACGATGGAATGGGACATATGAATCTGGCCGCTGTCCACGAGAATCAGGTTCCCGGCCTGTGCTTCATAGGCGCGGTTCTCAAAGAACATCTGCCGCCGCCCACGGAGCAGGAGATAAATTTCGTACTCCTGATGGAAGTGGTTGTACCGCATATCAAAGTTTGCCGGACGAACCATGTGTTCCACCATAATGCCGTTTCGTTTGCGGTAATATTGGGTCGCATCACCCTGAACCATGCTGTGCAGCCATGTTGTTTTCATGAAATGCTCCTTTTCTCCTGAACAGGCGGTGTTCTTGCCTTGATTATGTCATATCTGTTCAGGTTTGACAAGCATTTGCACCGTGGGGCTTACATCAGGCCCAGCGTAGTAGGCAGCCACTCGCTCAGAGCAGGGATGTATGTGACCAGCATCAGTGAGATGAAAATTGCCACAAAGAACGGAACCAGACTTTTCATCACATTCTCCAGACGCTGCTTTGCCAACGAGCATCCCACGAACAGGACGTTGCCAACGGGAGGAGTGATGGTGCCGCCGATCTCGGAATCGCCCGCCTGACCGTGCGCCAGCTGGAGCTGGATCTTGTCACTGCCAATGCTGCCGTTTACCTTGAAAAAGGTGGAAACTCCGATTTCCAGCAGCACGACGACAATGACGGTCAACAAGATTTTTGATGTCTTTTTCAGTGTCATTCCTCCTAAATGATTTGCTCGTTCGGTGCGACTTCCTGATTATAATTATACAGCCTTTGGGGCCAGCTTTCTCGCAAAGAATTGCGAATGAAGCCAAAAATTCAAACGATATTGCGCTTGTGTTGTATACATTCTTGCGCTTTTCTCTATTGTTTTGTTGAAATGGACAATATTTCTTGCCATTCTTCTACATACAAATAATTTTTTAGATCAATTCGTCCGTTTTTTCTGCGCAATATTGTTTGAGCGCAAACAGAAAAGAGCCACCCGTAGTTTGTTACGGATGGCTCTTGACATGTTTCTTTTATAAAAGGTTGCCGCTCAGTTCAGCCGGAACACCTGCTCCAGCTTGGGCTGTGCGCCGGTCACGGGGTCCATTTCCAGTTCCAGAATGTCCTTCATGTACGCGTTCCAACGGTCTACCACCGGGCTTTCTGCCTGCACCTTTTCGGCATAGGCAACGCCCTTTTCGCACTCGTAATAGCCGAACAGTTCATCGTTGCAGTAAAAGATGCTGTAATTGCAGATGCCGGCGTCTTTCAGAACTTTAACCATCTCCGGCCAGATCTCCGCGTGACGTTTCTGGTATTCAGCCTTGCAGCCGGGCTTGATGCGGCCTTTCCATGCCATGTGCTCCATGTTCTGCTCCTTAGTTGAGAAACTTCTCGTTTAGGGTCACACCAAAGTCGCGGGCGATGGCGCGCAGGTCGTCGTCGGTGATGGTCTGACGGATGATGCCGCCGCCCATGGAGAGCACCTTGACGTAAATTTCGGCACTCTTTTCGATGGTGTGGGCCAGACCAAAGGTGATGTCAAAGTCCGGGCCGGAGGCAAACAGACCGTGCTGTGCCCAGATGGCGGCCTGATAGGTTTTCATCAGCTCGCTGGTGGCCATGGCGATATCTGCCCCGCCGGGCACCATCCACGGGCAGACACCCACGCCCTCCGGGAACACCACCGGGCACTCGGTGGCGCTCTGCCACAGCGCACGGGTGAAGTCCCGGTCGGTCAGGGGCAGGATGTAGGTCAGGGCGATCACGTTGGTGGCGTGGCAGTGGTAGATAACACGGTTTGCGCCATTGGTAGCTGCTTTGCGGACGCTGTGGTTCATGAAGTGGCTGGGGAACTCACTGGTGGGCTTTGCGCCATCTTCCAGACCCCAGACGATGCGCCAGCTGTCGCCCTTGTCGTTGATCTCCACAATGCCGATGCTGTGGACAGGGTCCGGCTCCACGTTGCGGAAAAACTTGCCGGAGCCGGTAGTGATGAAATACTCCCCCGCCAGATTATCGGCCTGCACGCCCATGTTCACCCATTCGCGGGGCTGCGGGTCAAAGAAGAGGCGGCACTGCGCCACTTCCTCTTCCTTCATGCGGTAGGTCAGGTTGCCGCCGTTGCGCTCGTGCCAGCCCTGCAGCCAGCCATCGTTGCACATCCGCATAAAGCCTTTTACAATCTCAATATCCAGAATACCCATGATAAATACCTCTCTTTTCCTCTTCAAACTTAATTATCGGGTGATGATGTCCACAGGAACATCGAAGATCTTTGCCACTTTCAGAATGGTGTCGATGTGACGGCCGGTAGCCGCAGCCATGTGGTGGGTGGGGCCAGCCTCGCTCCAGCGGTTGCAGAACTCCCGTGCGCCGCAGGTAAAGCGGGTGCGCATATTGGTGTCACCAAAGGTGAAGATGGGGCCGGGTTCGTTGACACCCTCGGCCACCACGAACTTGAAGTGACCGTCCTTGTCCTGCGTGATGCCCAGATAGGTCACAGGGCCAAGGTGGGGGTAGAACTGGGTCAGGTAGCCGCCGCCGGTCTTGCCGTGGAACACGGGCACGATCTTCATGGTGGGCTTCTTCTCGGAAATGTCGGCATGTCAAAATGACACAATTCCTCTAGGGATGTTTAGCATAATGGTGTATGACTATGTTTTATATTTATCGGGCATTAGAGGATCTTTTTGCTAACTCTTACAAAAAGACTATAAAAGACTTGCCATCTTCTGCAAAACATGGTATATACATTATACGAAATATTGCTTTGCTGAACATATTACCGTTCAATGATGTATAAATGAAGGTGCCCGCCATGACCGCCGTGATCTATGCCCGCTATTCCAGCGACAACCAGCGTGAAGAATCTATCGAAGGCCAGATCCGGGAGTGCACGGCCTATGCGGAAAAGAATGGCATCACCATCGTCAAGCACTATATTGACCGTGCCATCTCTGCCAAGACGGACAACCGTCCAGAGTTCCAGCAGATGATAAAAGACAGCGACAAGAAGCTGTTTGACATTGTGCTGGTCTGGAAACTCGACCGCTTTGCTCGAAACCGCTACGACAGTGCTCGGTACAAGACCCAGCTGAAGAAAAATGGTGTCAAGCTCATGTCTGCCACCGAGATCATCTCCGAGGGGCCGGAAGGCATCATTCTGGAATCGGTGCTGGAAGGTTATACGGATACTACTCCGCCGACCTTGCCGAGAAGGTCGTGCGTGGACAGACTGAGAACATCCTGAAAGGCCGCTGCAACGGTGGTTGTGGAACCTTTGGCTATACGCTGGATTCGGAACGGAAGTTCCATATTGACCCTCTCACCTCTCCTTTTGTGCTGGAATCGTTCAGGAAGTACAATGAAGGCTCCACTATGAAGGAGATCCGTGATTGGCTGAACGAAAACGGCATCAAGAACCCGGTGGGCGGTGCGTTTACTTATAACAGCGTTGAACATATGCTCAAGAATCGGCGGTACATCGGGGAGCTGAAATTCCGGGATGTAGTCGTACCGGATGCTATCCCGCCCATCATTTCGCTGGAACTGTTTGAGGATGAAAAACAAGAAAGCCCCTGCCCGTAGAAAGGCAGAGGATGACTCCCTGCTCACCACCAAGCTGTTCTGCGGCTACTGTGGTGCACTGATGTTTGGCGAAAGCGGCACGAGCCGGACGGGCGAAGTCCACCGCTATTATAAATGCGCTACTGCCAAAAAGCATAAAGGCTGCAAGAAGAAAACTGTCCGTAAACAGTGGCTGGAAGATCTTGTGGTCAACCAGACCATGCAGCTTGTGAAAGACGATGCCGCTATGGAGTCCATCATTGCCAAGGTGATGGAACTGCAAAACAAGGAAAACACCAACATTCCTCTTTATGAAAAGCAGCTCCGGGATGCGGAATCGGGTGTCCAGAATATGCTGAATGCGATTCAGGCCGGTATCCTGACCAGCTCCACCAAGGAGCGGTTGGAGCAGCTGGAAGAAACCAAGCGTGAGCTTGAAGCCCGCATTGCGGAAGAGAAGCTGGCAAAGCCCAAGGTCACGGAGGAGTTCATTCGCTTTTGGCTGCGGCGGTTCCGCAAGCTAGACATGAGCCTGAAAGACCAGCGGCAGGCACTGGTGGATACCTTCATCAATGCAATTTACCTGTATGATGATAAGGTTCTCATTACCTTCAAGTATAAAGAAGGAACACAGACCGTGACTTTTGGAGAAGCGACGGAAGTTGCATCCGAGGGAAATGGTTCGGATTTGGATTGCATTCCTGCACCACAAAAAAGACAGCTATCAAAAGCTGTCTTTTTTGTTTTACATGACTATTTCCCTTTGGCTGCAACGGCGGATAACAGGACTTGAACAGCACTGCAACGCCGCAGGCGGGGCAACGTGTAGGAATGTCTACCAGGAGGACTGCCACTGAAATAGAAAATCCGAACCTTTTCTCGATAGGAGAAGGGTTCGGATTTTTTGGTTTATTGGTTCTTGGATCGTGCCGGAATTTACGGCTCAGGCAAGGCTTTCAATTTTTCGAGCCATAAAGGCTCCGAAAAAGATTCCGGGGCTTGTATATTTTTCAGAGAGCTATTTTGCAACAGTCCGGAACGGATTTACTTTCCAAGTACAACGGAAAGTCCGATCTCCTTTTCCGTCTCGCTCAGGTCAAGAGCGCCGCCATCGGCGACGGTCACGCGCAGCTCGTAGAGCGTACCGGCGGTAAGTTCCGTTACAGCCTTGCCGTCCTCGTCTTTGATCGACCACAGTGCAGGATCGACCTTTGCCAGCTTGCCGTCCGTGCCATAGGTGTAGAGGTTCAGACCGGATGTACTGCCGGACAGGTTGTTCATACGGAAAGCCACCGTGGTGTTGGGATGTACGTTGCGGACGGTCACAGTGTTGCGCCAGCTTGCAACGGTGCCTTCGCCGCCGTCCTGCGCAAACTGTTCCTGCGAGAGGACATTTCTTGCTGCCTGATCAAGATCGACCTTGCGGTAGGGCATTTCGGGCAGATAAACGAAACGGTCCTGCAAACGAAGCAGTTCCAGATAGCCTGTCGGGCAGTAGAGCGCATTGCCGCTGTTGCCGGCATACATTCCAATGGCCATGTTGTTATAGCCGTACTTGTTGGAAACATCCATCGTGAAAACCGTCTCGCCGGTTTCAAAATCCAGAATGATGTACTGCCACATCCCGGTCGTCACATCCTGCACATAGCCGTAGATATAGCCCGTTGCGGTGGAAAGCTTCAGGATGGAAGTGTCGCTCAGGTCGTTCCGGCTCCAGATGCTCTTCATCTCGTAGCCGTTTGCGGTCTTTACGGTGTCCACGCGCTCGATGCCGGGGGCGATCATGATGTTGCCCTTCATGAGCCAGTTCTGGTCGTAAATATTGGCGTAGCTCTGGATGGAGGAGTCGTTGTTGGGATCAGCCAGACCTGCATTGCCCGCACCGAACCAGTTGCAGACGATGGTGCTGACGGTGCCCTCGCCGTCGTCATAGACGATGGCAGAGTTCTCAACGGCTACCTGATAGCCCTCGGGCAGGTCATCCAGCACCGGGGTGCTTGCCACGACCTCGCCGGTCTTCATATCGAGTGCAAGAAGGTTTACAGGGTCCTGATTATCCGTGAACAGCACAAGGTTCGGTGTCAGCGTGGGCGAGCAACCGCCGCCCCACGCAAGACCGCCGCCGGTGGTCTTATCGCCTTCGCCGCTCACCTTTGCACCCGCGCTCTCATAGGGCGTGCACCATACAACGTCTACGCCTTCTTCTGCGCGCAGAAGATAGCAGTTCTGGTTGGTCAGGACCACCGCACCGTCCTTGGAGGCGGCGATGCCGTTTTCAGCGCCCTCGCCGGGGGTCAGTTCGTGGACAAAAACAGCCTTTGAAAGGTCTGTCTGCTCGCCGTTCAGGATCGCATCAATGGCCGAGCGGGCAATATAGCCGATGACGCCCTGCTGCTGGCGCTGCGGATAAATGCGGAAGCCGCCCGTTGCAAACCAGAGGTTTCCGTCATAGTCAAAGACCACGGACAGAAGATTCTGCGTCAGTTCTTTTCCAAGCGCGGCCTCGGCTGCAGCTTTGATATCAATGTCCAGCACCTTTTCAAATTCCGGCAGAACATTGCCGTTTTCATCCGTTGCGCGGAGCATCAGCACATGGTTGTTGCTCGTGGGGCAGACGATGCGGTTGGATTCGTCAAGGAAGGTATAGGAGCTCTGGATAACGTAACCGCCGCCGTCATGCTGTTTGGGGGAGAAATAGCCGAGCGTCTTTGTCTCTTCGGCGTTCAGGTCTCGGATGGCGATGCCGCCCAGCAGCGGCACAACGGCATGACCGTAGCTGTCAAAGTAGATGGCGGGCGAAGCATTCGCGTTCGTCGTCTCATAGGAAACGTTGATCTCCGGATAGATGGCAAGCGGCAGGATCTCATCCGTCGAGTCGGTGTTGTAGCCATCGTGATGAATGTTTGCATCGCTCTTGGCCATGTAAGGGTTTTCCTCTACCTGCTTGGGGTTCAGAGCCTTTACCGGCAGCGCCGCAGAGGCTTGTTCCGCTGAAGAGGGCTGTACCGCAGCGGACGGGGCAGCGGGCTGCGAAGCGGCAGCACTGTCTGCCGGCGTCTGTGTTCCGCCGCAGGCAGCCATGGAAAGGCACAATGCTGCGGTCAGCGACAGGCTTAACGCAGAATGGACGATGTTTCTCTTTTTCATAAACCGTTCTCCTTGTTGTGTTTGTTGCGGTCAGACCAGTGCTGCTCCGCCTGATTTTTTTCCATCCAGCCAGATGCGGAATCCCTGCCGCAAGGCGGCTTCGGTCACCGGCTCCAGCAGAAAATAGTCTGCACGCAACCGGAAGGCATGGAGCGAAAAATCCAGATCGCTGCACCAGATAATGCGTGTCTGTGGACAAAGCGCGCGCAGATGCTCTACTGCATTCAATCCGTCGACCCCCGGCAGGGCGATCACGGCATTTGTCAGCGGCTCGTTGCGTGCAGCCTCAAAAAAGCTTTCCTGATCGTGGTAACAGTCCATTTTCGGGAACAAGCAATGTTCGGCGCAGAACCGCGAGATCTGCTCTGCCAGAAAAGCTTCCTGCGCCCTGCTGCTTGTCAGCACGGCAATTCGGTACACAGCGTGCCTCCTTTCTCTTGCGCCATCGTTGGCGTTCTCTGCTTTCAGTATACGGACAGGCATGGTCTTTTCAAGCCATTTAGCACGAAAGCCCCTTTTCCGTCACGAAATCCCATTTTCGGCTGCGACATAACCGGGCAACTGTGCTATAATCAGGATGAAAGAGTTTATAAAGGAGGTTGGAAGCTGTAAAACGGCTTCCTGATACAGCATGAGGATCGCAATCGTCGATGACCTTGGTACGGAGCGCACGCTGCTGAAGGAGCGCTTGGTGCGGCAGCTGAGTCAGCGCGGCGCAGATGCAGAAATTTTAGAGTTTGACAGCGGGGAAGCCTTTCTGGCGGCAGAAGAAGCGCAGCGCTTTACCGCCGCATTCTTGGATATTTACATGGATGGTTTAAGCGGCATGGACGCGGCAAAGGAACTTCGGAAAACAGACGCAGACTGCCTTCTGGTTTTTACCACCACCTCGACAGACCATGCACTCGAGGGGTTTCAGGTACGGGCATTTCATTATCTGGTCAAGCCCTTTTCAGATGCCGAGCTGTCCGGTCTGCTGGATGAAATGCTCGCAAAACTCCCCCGCCCGGAGCCGGTTTTGACGGTGAAGGTGGATGGCAGCGACATCCATTTGCGCTATCGTGATATCATATCCGCCGAGCATTTCGCCCACATCATCAATATCCGCACCACTGCCGGCAAAACGCTTGCTACGCGCCAGAGCTTCAAAGCGTTCACCGAGCCGCTCAAAAAGGACCCGCGCTTTTTTGTCTGCGGACGTGGCGCGATCATCAATATGGAGAATGCTGCCGATTTTCAGGCTGCCGCCTTCTGTATGACGGACGGCAGCCGCGTCTATGTCAGTCAGGAGCTTTTGAAAGCTGCCCGGCAGGCCTTTATGGAATTTCTGCTGCAAAGGGGGCGTGCGGATTGAAGGACGTTCTGCGCCCGGTTCTGGAACTTACGGTCGTGTTTCCCGGTTTGCTGCTTGCGTATTTTCCGGTAGGTTCCTATCTGAAGCTGCCGCCCGCAAAGCTTGCAGCAGGGGCGGTGCCGCTGCTGCTCGGGCTTTGCCTTGGCGGCGGGCTGCTTTGCTATCATTTTGGCATTTCAACGGCGTTCTCCGTGCTGCTTATTACGCTTACAGCAATTTTTTTGTATCGCAGAACGCTGCGGATCTCTCTCTGGAAATCCGGAACCATCGCGCTTGCGGTCTGCGCGGTATTTGCGTGCCTGAACAGCCTGTCCCGGGCCGTCGGCACGGCAATCGTGATCCGGATGCAGCTGCCGCCGGACAAGCCGTGGTTCTGCTTTGGCGCCTGCATCTTTTATAATGCGGTCTGCTGGCTGATCACTGCCGCAGCCTATTATCCCGCCACCCACGCAGTACGCGCGATGGTGGAGGATGACAATTTTGCGCAGACGTGGTATGTGTTCTGGGTACTGCCGCTGGTGTTCATCCTGCTGAACCTTTTTATAACCCCGCGCTACCAGATAACGCTCCGGACAGGGCGGGTCTTGCAGGTCTACATCGTTATGAGCATCGCGCTTTTGTTTCTGATGTTCATGTTCAATGTGATCTTTCTGCTGATGGCAAACAGCCTTAACCGGAATGCAAGGTTGCAGCAGGAAAATCAGTTTCTTTCCATGCAGCAGCAGCGCTATGAAAGCCTGAAAGCCGCCATTGAAGAAGCCCGGCAGGCGCGGCACGATATGCGCCACCAGCTGAATCAGATCTCCGCACTGGCCGAGGCAGGAGATCTGGATAACCTGAAGGCTTACCTTGCAAAAACGGTCTCCCGGATCCCGGATCTGGATATGAATTTCTGCGAAAACCGTGCAGCGGACAGTGTTGTCGGCCATTATTGCGCCCTTGCAAAGCGTGAGGGCATTCCCTTTTGTGCCCGGCTCAACTTACCGCAGACGCTCCCTGTGGATGAGATCGATCTGTGTCTGGTGCTGTCTAATCTTCTGGAAAATGCATTTGAAGCCAGCCTTCGCACTGCACCCGCCCGGCGGAAGATCGAGATCACCGCGTATGTCCATGCCGAGCGGCTTCTTCTGGTCGAAGTGGAAAACGCATTTGACGGCGCAGTTCACGAAAAAAGCGGGGTGTTCCGCTCTTCCAAGCGAAGGGAAAACGGGATCGGCATCCAGTCTGTCCGCCATATTGCAGAAAAGACCGGCGGGGCAAGCACGTTTACCTATCAGAACGGCATTTTCTCAGCCAAAGTTATGCTCTGCGGATAAGGAGCCTTTTGCTTTGGCGGGGATTTTTATGCCCGGATTTTTACAAAAAATTCACGCTGGCAGGGTTGCCGCCGCATACCGGATGTGCTATGATGAAGTGCAAAATTTGAAGCGGAGCGATGGATTTTGATTTGTCAAGCTCGCGGAATCAGGAGGAACTACCCATGCAGAAGAATTATGTACAGGAAATTCTGAGCATCATTCACAGCGGTCTGCCCAAGGCGGAACTGGCTGAAAAACTGTCTGATTACCATGAAAAAGATCTGGCGGATGCGTTGGAGGCGCTGACTCCCGCTGAACGCCAGTCGCTCTATTCCATTCTGGGTGTGGATACCGTTGCCGAGATCTTTACCTATCTGGACGATGCCGAGCCGTACCTGAAGGAGCTGCCCAGCCACGAGGCCGCCAAGGTCATTTCCAACATGGACTCGGACGATGCGGTGGACGCACTGGAGGATCTTGACGATACCGATAAAAACGAGATCGTCAACAAGCTGGACAAGGACTCGGTGGAAGATGTGAAGATGCTGCTCTCCTATGACGAGGATGAGATCGGCAGCAGGATGACCACCAACTACATCTCCATCAAAAACGATATGACCATCCGGCAGGCGATGAGCGAGCTGGTAAAACAGGCCGGAGAAAACGACAACATCTCCACCCTGTATGTGGTGGATAAAAACGAGCACTTCTACGGCGCCATCGACCTGAAAGACCTCATCATTGCCCGGGCAGAGGAAAGCTTGGAAAGCCTGATCGTCCGCTCCTATCCCTATGTCACAGACCGGGAGCAGGTCAGCGATTGTATCGACCGTATCGTGGACTACGCGGAGCGCAGCCTGCCGGTGCTGAACGATGCCGGTAAGCTGGTGGGCATCATCACCTCGTCCGATGTGGTCGAGCTGGTCGATGATGAGATGGGCGATGATTACGCAAAGCTGGGCGGTCTGACCGGCGAGGAGGATCTGAACGAAAACGTATTTGAAAGCGTGAAAAAGCGTCTCCCGTGGCTGATCGCGCTGCTGTTCCTCGGGATGCTGGTCTCCTCGGTCGTCGGCGCGTTTGAATCGGTGGTAGCGGTGCTGCCGGTGGTCATCTGCTTCCAGTCCATGGTGCTGGATATGGCCGGTAACGTCGGTACCCAGTCGCTGGCGGTGACCATCCGTGTGCTGGTGGACGAAAATCTGACCCTTTCCAAAAAATTGCAGCTGCTCTGGAAAGAGACCCGCGTGGGGCTTTTGAACGGCGCCATTCTGGCCGTGATGGCCTTGGGCTTTCTGGGCTGCTACATCCACTTTTTCAAGGGCTATGTCTGGACCTCGGCCTTTTTGCTGTCCGGCTGCGTCGGGCTGTCGCTGATCGTGTCCATGGTCATTTCCAGTCTGGTGGGCACGCTGATCCCGATGCTGTTCCACAAGATCCATATCGACCCGGCGGTTGCTTCCGGCCCGCTGATCACCACGATCAACGATCTGGTGGCCGTTGTGGTCTACTATGGCCTTGCCATGGTCGTGCTGATCGATCTGTTCCACCTTGCATAACGGGTGCATCAAAAAGGGCGATCCCTCCGGGGAACGCCCTTTTTTGTTGTGCAAACTTTTGCTAACAATGTTAATATGTCCTAACATCGTCAGAAAATATTGAAAACGCCCGAAAGCATGCTAAAATATAAAGATAAAGAGCCCGCCCCGCTCCGGGCGCGGGTACACAGATGGGAAATACAGAAACGAGGGGTAAATATGTTTGATACAAAAAAGCTTGCACTGTTTTTGGGCGGTGTGGTGTTCGGCTCTGCCGGTTTCAAGGTGCTGTCCAGCAAGGACGCCAAAAAGGTCTACACCCAGACCACTGCTGCGGTGCTGCGGATGAAGGACTGCACCATGCAGACCGTGAATAAGGTGCAGGAGGAGGCCGGTGACATCCTTGCCGATGCAAAGGCCATCAACGAGAGCCGCGCCGCCGAGGCTGCACAGGAGGTCATCGAGGATACGGCTGAAGAAGAGCAGCCCGCAGAGCAGACTGCACAGTGATATAGCGCAGCGGAGCCGCCCTTGGGCGGCTCTTTTTTACACAGAGGGGTAAGAAAAGCAATGAAATGTACGATCTTACATGAAGGCAAGGGACGGATGCGGGTGCACGTCTGCGCCGTGCGCATGACGCTGCACCGGGCAGATGTGCTGGAAGCCTACCTGAACGGGCAGGACATTATCCAGAAAGCCACCGTCTACGAGCGCACCGGAGATGTGGTGCTGACCTACCGGGGCAGCCGGAAGGACGCTGCCGCCCTACTGGCGGCCTACCGCTTTGACAACGAAGAATTGGAGGCGCTGGTCACCTCCCACGACAGCCGGAAGATCAATCAGGAATATCAGGAAAAGATGGTCAGCCTTGTGGCAGGCCGGATGTTCCGCAAGGTGTTCCTGCCCGCGCCCATCGCGGCGGCGTATACGGTGTGGCGCTCCATCGCCTTTGTCTGGAAGGGCGTCCGCTGCCTGCTGCACCGCAAGCTGGAAGTAGAGGTGCTGGATGCGCTCAGCATCACCGCCTCCCTCCTGCGGGGGGATTACAGCACCGCAGGCTCGGTGATGTTCCTGCTGACGGTGAGCAGCCTGCTGGAGGAGTGGACGCGGAAAAAGAGCTTGGACGACCTTGCCCGCAGCATGGCGCTGAACGTGGATAAGGTCTGGGTGCGCACCCCGCAGGGTGAGGTGCTGGTGCCGTTGACCCGCGTTCACGCCGGGGACGAGGTAGTGGTGCGCTCCGGCAATATGATCCCGTTGGACGGCACGGTGCTGGAGGGCGAAGCCATGGTGAACCAAGCCGCCCTCACCGGCGAGTCTATGCCGGTGCGCAAGACCACCGGTGCCACCGTCTACGCCGGTACGGTGGTGGAAGAGGGCGAGTGCGTTCTTGTGGCCAAGGCAGAGGGCGGTGCCAACCGCTACGATAAGATCGTGGCCATGATCGAGGAATCGGAAAAGCTCAAGTCCGGTACCGAGAACCGGGCTTTGCAGCTGGCCGACCGTCTGGTGCCGTGGTGCCTTGCCGGTACGGTGGCTACCTACGCCTTTACCCGCAACGTCACCCGCGCCATCTCCATTTTGATGGTGGACTTCTCCTGTGCGCTGAAGCTTTCCATGCCGCTGGCGGTGCTCTCTGCCATGAGGGAGTGTGGGGAATACCACATCACCGTAAAGGGCGGCAAGTATCTGGAAGCGCTGGCAAAGGCGGACACCATCGTGTTTGATAAGACCGGCACCCTCACCCACGCCACCCCGCAGGTGGTGCAGGTGGTGCCCTTCTCCGGCTGCGGGGAGCAGGAGGTATTGCAGCTTGCTGCCTGTCTGGAAGAGCATTTCCCCCATTCCATGGCAAACGCTGTCGTCCGCGCCGCCAAGGAGCGGGGCATCTCCCACGAGGAGATGCACTCCGAGGTGGAGTATATCGTGGCGCACGGCATTGCCAGCCGGGTGGGCGGCACGCGGGTGGTCATTGGCAGCGCCCACTTCATTTTTGAGGACGAGGGCTGCACCATCCCGGCAGCGGAACAGGCAAAGTTCGATGCGCTGGACCCCCAGTATTCCCACCTGTATCTGGCTGCTTCCGGGGTGCTGGCGGGGGTCATCTGCATCGCAGACCCCCTGCGCCCGGAGGCGGCACAGGTGCTGCATAAGCTCCGGAAGCTGGGCATTGCCCAGACCGTCATGATGACCGGCGACAGTGACCGCACCGCCCGCGCCATTGCGGCGCAGGTGGGGGTGGACCGCTGCTTTGCAGAGGTGCTGCCGGAGGATAAAGCTGCCTTTGTCCGTGACGCCAAAGCCGAAGGACATACGGTGGTGATGATCGGCGACGGCATCAATGATTCTCCTGCCTTGTCGGCGGCAGATATCGGTATCGCCATCCATTCCGGTGCCGCCATTGCCCGGGAGATCGCAGATGTGACCATCCGCGCCGACAGTCTGGAAGAGCTGGTGACCCTGAAAGCCATTGCCAACGCCCTGCAAAAGCGGGTGGGCAGCAATTACCGCTTTGTCCTCAGCTTCAACTCTGCGCTCATCCTTCTGGGTGCTCTGGGCATCCTGCCCCCGGCTACCAGCGCGATGCTGCATAACCTTTCCACCCTTGGCATCAGTCTGCGCAGCATGACAGACCTGCTGGAGCAGAAGCCTTTACCGTGAAAATGGAACGCCGGAGCGTCCGCAGACGCTCCGGCGTACCGAAATTATAAATAGCTTTTCCGCTGAAAATGCCCAGAGCATAGCGGAGGGCATTCAAAATTGTCTTAGTCAAAAGGGAGGCGCTGCACGATATTGTGCGGCGGCCTCCCTTTTTTGCTTCAGATAAACCGGCAGAAGCCCAGCCAGCAGCCCAGCAGGAAGAAGAGCAGCGCCTTGCCAAGCACCGGCAGCCACGGATGCTTGCAAAGAGCCAAATCCCACCGGTGGATGTTCTGCTTGGGGCAGGTGCCCACGCAGGCTTCACAGGCGATGCACTCCCCGCTGCGCAGACTGCTTTCCTCCAGCTTCAGGCACACCGGGCACTGCTGCTTGCAGGCATTGCAGCCCGGGATGCAGCCCTCGCTCTGCCGGTGCAGCCGTGCAAAGGGCAGCACCGGCAGCAGGGCAAACACCGCACCCATGGGGCAGAGGAACTGACAAAAGAACCGGGGCTGCACTGCCATGCCCAGCAAAATAAGCACAAGCAGCGCAATGCCTACGCCGAAGCCCTCCGGCGGCAGACGCAGTGCCGTCAGGCGGGAAAACACCTCCCACGGGCTTGCGCCGGTCAACAGCTTTTCCTGCCGGGTCACATACAGCGCCACCAGCCCTGCCAGCAGCAGATATTTGAACTTCTGTCCCCAAAGTACCGCCCGCTCCGGCAGACGGAGCGGCTTTTTGCGGTGGAACAGCTTTTTCTGAACAAGTCCGGACAGTGTCCAGACGGCATCGCCCAAGCTGCCAAAGGCGCAGGCGTACCCGCAGAAAAACCGGTCGAACAGCAACGTGAAGCCGCACAGCCCCAGCAGGGAAAGCGTAAAGCTGTCCGCCGAGAGCACCTCGCCCGCACCGATGTGCAGGAAGAGCTGCTTTACCCCGGAAAACCCGGCCACGAATGCGCCCGGCATGGACACAAAGAAGAACAGCTGCACCCCGGCGCGCAGCCATGTACGGCGCTTTTTGTCCCGCTGACGCTGCTGCGCCGCCGTCAAAGGCTTTGTTTGTGCTTTTTCCATCATCCTGCCGCCTTTCCCAGTGCGTCCTCTACTGCACCGATAAGACCTTCTGCCGTAAGGGTAGCGCCGGAAACGGTATCCACCTCGGCAGATTGCACTGCCAGCATCTCGTCCAGCAAAGGCAGCGCCTGTTTATAGTAGGGCTTGTCCTCACCGGAAGCATCCAGCACCGCAATATCGGTCATTTTTCCGCTTTGGATGGTTACCGACACCCGGATGACATCGCCAAAACCAAAGGCGCTGCCCTCATAGGTGCCGTCCCGGTAGCCGCTCTGGCTCTGCTCTGCCTGTGCTGCGCTCTGCGCCTGCAAAACGGAAGCGTTGTAGGCTTCCACTTCGGCAATCTCCTGCTTGCGCTGGCTTACCGCCGCAGCCCGGACCAGCGCCACCTGCTGGTATTGCCACAGTACCCCCAAAATCAGCAGCAGATTCACCGCCCGGAGGAGAAAATTCTTGTATTTCATTCCGCGGCTCCTTCCGTTTCAGGTTCGGGTTCGGTCTCTTCGGGCGGCAGCGCCGTCTCGGATGCCGGCAGCACCTCCGCAGAAGATGCCGGTTCCGGTTCAGAATCGTCCGGTGTTTCTGCCGTGAAAAGCTGCTGCCACACTTCCTTGAACCACGCGGAAACAGCGCTCTTTTCCTCCGGCTGCACCACCTCCACGGTGGGCGCAGTGACCGGCGTTTCCTCGGGTTCTGCCGCTTCGGACGGCGCGGCTTCTTCTACCACTTCTTCCGAGGCTGCCTGCTCCGGGTCGGCTTCCTCCGCCGGGGCGACAGCGGCCTTTGCCAGTGCCAGCTTGACCGCGTTCAGGATGCCGCTGGAGGAGTAGGTGGCACCGGAAACGGCATCCACATTGGGGCTTTGCCCCTCCAGAATGGCGGGGATGACCCGCTTTGCCCGGGAGAGATATTCCTCCTCGTCCTCGGCGCTCAGAACCGTGATATCGGTGATCTTATCCTCTGCCACCGTGACCTGCACTGTAATTTTGCCCTCAAAGCCTATGGCTTCGGCGGTGTAGATGCCGTCAAGGTAGGTGGAGGGCGCTGTAAATTCCTCCACCACCAGCGGTGCGGCGGGCTTCGGCTGCGGCGGCAGGGGATTATTCACCACCTCGCCGGTCAGGGCGTTCTGCACCGCGCCCAGAATGCCCCGGCTGGTGTAGGTGGCTTCGGAAACGGCATCCACCTCCCAGCTCTGGGCATCCACCACGGTGGTCAGAAGCCGCTTGGCGCGCCGCAGAAACTGCTTTGTCTCGTGGGAAGCGTCCAGGACCTCCACCTCCGTGATGCTGCCGTTTTCCATGGTCACCTGCACCCGGACGGCACCGCCGTAGCCCCGGGAAGAGCCGACGTAAACGCCATCGGCATAGGGCAGCTTGGGCAGGGCTTCTTCCTCCGCTTCAACGGAAGCGGCTTCCACCTGATGCTCCACCACGGCTGTCAGTTTTTCCGGCACGGCAGCCAGCACTGGCACGGTGCGGGGCAGGGCAAACAGCACGGCTGCCGCTGCCGCCACCGCTGGGAGCAGCTGCACCAGTGGCAGCAATGTGTTGCATCGTTTTTTGTTCATTCAAATTCCTCCTGACACGGAAAAGCAAGGCCGCCTGCATAAAGCGACCTTGCTTTTTGGGTGTTCTGTTTTTTGCCGGATCAGGCAGCTTTCAGGTTCTGCACGGCATCGGTCAGGTGGGTCACCTGCTCCAGTGCGGCGGCCTTATACAGGGTCTCGCGGCTCAGCAGTTCCACGCTTTCGGCCAGCTCGGTCTCCAGATTAGCATAGCTGTCGGCGGTGTAAGCGGCCTTTGCCTTGCTCTGTGCTTCGGCGACCACAGCCTGCAGGGCGGCGCGGTCGGCATCGCTTGCCAGCTCGTGCTTGGCAAGGTTCTCGGCAGTGGTCTGGAACTTGACCACCGTATCGGCGTAGCCCAGTGCACGGATGGTGATGGTCCAGTAGCCGGTGCCGTCAGTGCCCTCCGGCAGCTGGCAGCGGGCGGAATCGCTCAGACCCAGCTGGATGCCCATGGACTTGTGCATCCAGTTGTCGGCTGCAAACTTGGTGCCATAGGAGGCCTTGGCGTGGGTGTAGGTGCTGTCGTTGCCGTAGTAGGTCCACACCACAGACTGCATCCGGGAGCCCAGCTCGCCGTAGTTGCCGTTCAGGTCCACACGGATAAACTCGCCAAAGCTGCCCACGTCGCTGCCGCTGCGCAGGTTCACGGTAAGACCCTCAGCGGCCTTCTGGGCGGCTTCTGCCACGCCGGAACCGGTGCCGGTGTGTGCGGCAGAGAAGGTGTAGCCGTCGCCGCTCTTGGCTGCGTACTTCAGGCCGTTGGTGTTTTTGTCCACCGCAGCGGTCAGGGCGTAGGCGGTCAGGTTCTTTTCAGAGTAGCCGCCCACCAGCTGGCCACCGTTTTCCACGACGGTGTACTTGGAGCAGAAATCGGCAAGGTCGCTGGTGGCTACGCGCACCGGCACATACTTGGTGCCCAGCACCTCGTAGTGGTCCATCTGCACGGTGGAGCCGTCGGCCTTGGTAATGGTGCCGCGGTTCCAGCCCACGGTGGTGCCATCGGCCAGATAGATGGTCTTGCCATCGTCCGACCAGTGAGAAACGGTGTAGCTGCTGCCGTCCTTGGCGTAGATCACAGCAGTGCTCTGGAAGCTGCCGCGGTGCAGACCATGGTTGACGGTTGCGCGGGAGACCGCGTCAAATGCGCCCAGATCCTGCTCCTCGTGGCTGTCCAGCTGCGCAGAGGCGGCAGTGCTGCCGGCGGCGTAGACCTTCTCGTTTGCCCAATACTCGTCCCAAGTCAGAGCAGCATAAAGATAGGTGTACTTCTTGCCCAGCAGAAAATCGAAAAAGCTGTTTTCCTCCTCGGCAGGGGCTGCTGCAAAGGCGGTAGCGGTCAGCAGGCTGAACGCCATAGCCGCCGACAGCAGCAGGGAAAGAAATTTCTTTGTTCTCATGAAAAAATGCTCCTTTCATCACAATGACAGAAACGCACTGTCATATAGTTAGCTGAACCTAACATTGCGCGCAAAGAAAAACCTGCGGGGTAAAGCCCCTCAGATGGTTAGGGTAAGCTAATTGACGGAAATTAAGATAACACGCATACAAAGGGATGTCAAGAAAAAGCAGGGATGTTTATTCAAACAAACTTTTTGGGGTGGGACAGGGAAAAGCAGTTGCGGCACGTCATCTGTAGAGCAGTGCTTTTGCGGCTTGTACTCTGCCCCCTGCGGGCAAAAGAAAAAGCGATGACCCGTGCAGGTGGGTCATCGCTTTTCTCGTCCCTTGCGGGACAGGCAGGGTAAATGATAAGAAGGTAAATGAAGAAAATAGCAAGGTGAAAAACAAAGGCGTGTGCGGAGCCGAATTTGCTGCTCCAAAGTGAAGATGTATCCAAGTTTCGCTTTTGTTGGATACAACATACCACTTCAGAACAAAAATTGCAAGAGGTTTTTTAAAATTTTTGCCCAAAATTACGCGGGAAATCGCATTTTTGTAGAAACGCACAAATTTTACGGAAAGTTCCCGGCAAACTGACGAACAAGCATAAAAACGGAACAACAGCCGCAAGACCGCACAGGGATACCCTTATAAAACCGGCGGGCAATGGAACGCAGGCGTGGAAAGCTGATTTTCGTGGGATATAGTCTGCACCGCTTTACAAGCAGCCGGGGGTGTGTTAAGATGGACACATCTGCTGTAACCGGAAAAATGCACGCGCCGGGCAGCGGCGGCGTACCGGGAAAAGTGCCCGGTGCCGGGAGGGGAGAAACGAATGACAAAGCTACTGCATGGCAATGAAAAAAACAGGCTGACCGGCGGGCGAGAGCCGCTGTTCAGCCAAAAGGAGCTGCTGGTACTGGCCATCCCGCTGCTGGTGGAGCAGCTGCTGGAAGTGACGGTGGGCATGGCCGACACCATGATGGTGTCCCGCTGCGGCGAGGCGGCAATCTCCGGCGTCAGTCTGGTGGATATGATCAACAACCTTATCATCGTGCTGTTTGCGGCGCTGGCTACCGGCGGCGCGGTGGTGGTAAGCCAGTATCTGGGCGCAAAGGACAGGCCGGATGCCGACAAAAGCGCCGGTCAGCTGCTGCTGCTCAGCGGCTTGTCCGGTGCGGTGATCGGCGCGGTATGCTTTGTGCTGGCACGCCCCATGATCCGGCTGTTCTACGGCTCTATTGATACCGACGTGCTGGACGCAGGCGTGAAATATTTGCAGATCATCGCCCTCAGCTACCCGTTTCTGGCGCTGTATAACGGCGGCGCGGCGCTGTTCCGCAGCATCGGCAACTCCAAGATCTCCATGCAGATCAGCTTTCTGATGAACATCATCAACATCGTGGGCAACGCAGTGTGCATCTTCGGCTTCAAAATGGGAGTGGACGGCGTAGCGTGGCCCAGCGTGGTGTCCCGCGTGGTGGCTGCGGGGCTCATCCTGCGCAAGTGCTACCGGGAGGATGCGGTGCTCACCGTGCCCAAGACCCTGCGGCTGGACGGCGGCATGGCAAAGCGCATTCTGGGCATCGGCATTCCCTCAGCCTTTGAGAACAGCCTGTTCGAGGCCGGGCGCATTCTGGTGGTGAGCATGATCTCCACCTTTGGCACAGTGCAGATCGCAGCCAACGCCGTGGCAAACAATCTGGACGGCATGGGCGTCATCCCGGGCAAGGCCATCAGTCTGGCCATGATCACGGTGGTGGGGCGGTGCATCGGCGCCGGCGACCATGAGCAGACCGTTTACTACACCCGCAAGCTGATGCTGTGGGCTTACATCACCATGGGGCTTTCCAATGGAGCGATCTTGCTGTTCCTCCGGCAGCTGGTGGGCATCTACGCCCTTTCCGGCGAGACGATGGAATTGGCCATCACACTGGTCACCATCCATGCGGGCTGCGCCATCATCTTCTGGCCGCTGTCCTTCGTGCTGCCCAACGCCCTGCGCGCAGCCAACGACGTGAAATTCACCATGGTGGTGTCCATCCTCAGCATGGCGTGCTGGCGGCTGGGCTTCAGCTATCTGCTGTGCGTTCGCATGGGCTGGGGCGCTGTGGGCGTGTGGGTGGCTATGGTCATCGACTGGACCTGCCGTGTGACCTGCTTTGTGCTGCGCTTCCGCAGCGGCGCATGGAAAACAAAATATCAGGCATAACATAAGGAGAAGAGCATGAAACTGATCAGCTGGAACGTGAACGGCCTGCGCGCCTGCCTGACCCACGGCTTTGCCGAGAGCTTTGCCGCGCTGGACGCGGACATCTTTTCGGTGCAGGAGACCAAGATGCAGCCGGGACAGGCGGATTTTGCGCCGGAGGGCTACACTGAATACACCTACTCGGCCGAGAAAAAGGGATACTCCGGCACAGCCTGCTGGTGCAAAACGGCACCGCTGGCAGTGACCACCGGCATCGGGCTGGAGCAGCATGACCACGAGGGGCGGGTGCTGACGCTGGAATACCCCGGCTTTTATCTGGTAAACTGCTACACCCCCAACAGTCAGGACGGGCTGAAGCGGCTGGACTACCGCATGGAGTGGGAGGACGTCTTCCGGGCATACCTGCTGGCACTGGACGCCAAAAAGCCGGTGATCCTGTGCGGCGATCTGAACGTGGCGCACACCGAGATGGATATCAAAAACGCCAAGACCAACCGCATGAGCGCGGGCTTTACCGACCAGGAGCGCGCCAAGATGACCGAGCTGCTGGCGGCGGGTTTTGCGGACAGCTTCCGGGTGGTGCACCCGGACGAGGTGAAGTACAGCTGGTGGAGCTACCGCTTCCACGCGCGGGAAAAGAACGCGGGCTGGCGCATCGACTATTTTATCGTTTCCCGGCGCATTGCAGACCGCATCCGCGCCGCCGAGATCCACAACGAGATCTTTGGCTCCGACCATTGCCCGGTGGAGCTGCAGATCGACCTGTAATATAAGGAGAAGCCAATGCTGAAAAATTATCTTCTGATCTTCTTTATCTCCATGGTGCCCATCATCGAACTGCGCGGGGCCATCCCTATTGGGCTGGGCATGGGGCTGCCGGTGCTGCCCACCTACCTTTTGTGCGTGCTGGGCAACATGATCCCGGTGCCCTTCATCTACCTGTTCGCCCGCAAGTTTCTCATCTGGGGCTATCACAAGCCCCTTATCGGCCCCATCTGCCGCTTTTGCATCAACAAGGGCGAAAAGGGCGGCCGCGCACTGGAGGCCAAGGCAGGCAAGGGTCTGACCGTGGCACTGCTGCTGTTCGTGGGCATCCCGCTGCCGGGCACCGGCGCGTGGACGGGCACGCTGGCAGCCTCCATTCTGGATATGAAGTTCAAGGACGTGTTGATCGCCTGCATGGGCGGTGTGCTGCTGGCGGGCATCATCATGGGCTTGGCAAGCGCCGGGCTGCTGGGTGCGCTCAGCGGGCTGTTTGCGGCAGGCTGACAAAACGCGGACGCTTTTGTCGTGAAAAATGCCGGTAGCTTTTCCGCCCGGAGTGTGTTAAACTGGGTAACAGTTGTGAAAACCGGGATCTGCTCCCGGTCAGAAAGGACGTTATAGAACATGGATCAGGCACTGAATCAGAAAATTGACGCATATATTGCGGAAAACAAGGAGCAGCTGCTGCAGGACATTGCAGCGCTGGTCGCCATCGACAGCGTGGAGGGCACCCCGGAGGAGGGCGCACCCTTCGGCGCAGGCCCTCGGGCCGCGCTGGACAAGACGCTGGAACTGGCAGCAGGCATGGGCTTTGCCACCCGCAACTGCGAAAACTACATCGGCTATGCCGAGCTGGCCGGTGCAGACCCGGAAAAATATCTGGCCACCATCTGCCATGTGGACGTTGTGCCCGTGGGCAACGGCTGGACGGCAGACCCCTTTAAGATGCGCATTCAGGACGGCTGGCTGCTGGGCCGCGGCGTCTCGGACGATAAAGGCCCGATGATCGTTACTCTGTACGCGCTGAAGTTCCTCAAGGAGCAGGGCTACCAGCTGCGCTACCCCATCCGTGCCATCGTGGGCGACAACGAGGAGACCCACATGAACGATGTGAAGTACTATCTGGAAAACTACCCCGCCCCGGTGTTCTGCTTTACCCCGGATGCGGAGTTCCCGGTGTGCAACGGCGAAAAGGGCCACTTCGGCGGCAAGATCGTCAGCCCGGTGTGCAACGGCGTCATTGCAGAGTTTGAGGGCGGTGTTGCCAACAACGCGGTGCCGGACCGCGCCAGCGCACTGGTCAAGACCGATATCCGCAAGCTGAAGAACGCCCCCAACATCACGCTGGAACCGGAAGGGGACGGCGTGCGGGTGCGCGGCTGGGGCAAGTCCGGCCACGCCGCCATGCCGGAGGGCACGGTGAACGCCATCGGTCTGGTGGCGGATTATCTGCTGGATAACGGCCTGTGCAACGACGCCGAGCGCGCTTATCTGGAGGCACTGCGCAAGCTGCACAGCTCCACCGCAGGCACCGGCCTTGGCATCGACTGCGCCGACGGCCCCTTCGGCCCGCTGACCATCATCGGCGGCCGCATCTATATGGAGGACGGCAAGCTGGTGCAGACCATCGACAGCCGCTTCCCCACCTGCACTAACGGTGAAAAGCTGACCGCACAGGTCACTGCTGCGCTGGGCGATGGCGCAAAGCTGGAGGATGTGGATGCTGCCGAGCCGTTCTATATCGCAGCCGACAGCCCCGCCATCCGCGCCTGCATCGACACCTACAACGAGGTGACCGGCGAGAATGCCACCCCCTTCACCATGGGCGGCGGCACCTATGCCCGCCACTTCCCCTATGCCGTCAGCTTCGGCCCGGAGCATGAGGATGTGAAGCTGCCGGAGTTCGGCGGCCCGATGCATGGTGCCAACGAAGCTGCCCCCATCGACAAGCTGCTGGAGGCTGTCAAGATCTACATTCTGGCGCTGCTGCGTCTGGAAGAGATCGATTTCTGAGGTACGGCATGAACGTGCTTGTCATTGACGGGCAGGGCGGGGGACTGGGTCGCCAGCTGGTGGCTGCCCTCAGCGCCCAGTGCCCGGACATCCGGCTGGTGGCCGTGGGCACCAATAGTGTCGCCGCGCAGGCCATGCACAGGGCCGGGGCGCAGCGCGCCGCCACCGGTGAGAACGCCGTGGTGGTGAACTGCCGCAATGCGGATATCATCGTGGGACCCATCGGCATCGTCATTGCAGACGCGCTGCTGGGGGAGATCACCCCCGCCATGGCCACGGCAGTGTGCCAGAGCAGCGCCACCCGGGTGCTGATCCCGGTGAACCACTGTGAAAACTATATCGTCGGCGTGCCCGACCAGCCCATCGGCAGCCTTGTAGCTGCCGCTGTGCAGAAGGTGAAAGCCCTCTGCGCCGGGGAAGGCTGCTGAAAGGTGCTATAGACCATCTAGAATGGCCGCCGCGTGCGCTCTGGCCATATTCAGCGGAAGAATATTTTGAATTTCGGGGGACAGGAAAGTCTGAGGACTTTCCTGTCCCCCATTTTCACAAGAAGGGGCGTAACGGGAAAAAGGCAATCCTGCTGCCGTTCTCCGCAGAGACCGTTGCTGAGATTTTTCATAGCAAAACAGGCGGCTGTACAAAATGCTGTACAGCCGCCTGTTTAGTTTATTCAGCGCATATTGCTGGTGCGGTGCTCCATCAGATAGGTAGCCTGCAGGTCTGCGATGTGCAGTTTGACCGCCAGCGGGTACTTGTCGTAGGCTTCCGAGATGGCAAAACAGCCGCCTCGGGCAGCATCGTCAAAGCCGCCCATGTGCCAGCGGATGGCAACCGCCTCCTCCACCTTCAGCTTCATAAACCGCTCAATGAGAAACACGCTCTTTTCGCCGTGGCCGTAGGGGAAAAGATCCTCTACACTGTAAAAGGGCGCTTTCTCCCACTGTCCGGTGGCTTCGTTCTTCACGTTGCGGGTGCCCAGCTTGTAGTAGTTGGCCTTGCACAAATCGTGCAGCAGGGCACAGATGACGTAGCTCTCCTCGCTTTCGCCCTCGGTGAAAAAGCTGTCGTGCAGTGCATGGTAGACGTTCAGGCTGTGCATGCACAGCCCGCCCTCACAGGCTCCGTGAAAGCGGGTGGACGCCGGTGCGGTGAAAAAATCCGTCTTTTTGTCCAGCCAGTCCAGCAGCTTTTCGCTGCCCGGGCGGGTGACGTGCTGTTGCCAGACGTCCAGAAACTCTGCGCGGTCGCCCCCGCTCACAGCTCCATGTCCTCCAGAATGCCCTTGAGGATGGCCAACTCGTCGTGGCTCAGGGAGATGCCCTTGCCCATGCGGGTGCCGTCCGGGGACCAG